>Ga0207878_100068_pt1 | contig 129619 bp, 107 predicted proteins | sample LinPmetageLP41_FD_184053 | JGI IMG/M metagenome (GOLD analysis project Ga0207878, IMG submission 184053) | Marine viral communities from the Pacific Ocean - LP-41 (SPAdes) | ecosystem: Environmental > Aquatic > Marine > Oceanic | place: Pacific Ocean | collected 2010-08-27
ATAGAAACCGCCAAAGCGAATGGACTCGAACCCTACGCGTATTTACGTACGGTACTGACGCGATTGCCGCACTGTGAAACGGTGGAAGATATTGAAAAACTGCTGCCGGAAAATATAGAGCTGGCGGTTATTTAAATTGGTAGGTGGGGTTGCTTGAGCGCTTACTTTAGTACTACACCTGATGCATTGATATAATTTCTAAGAAATTCTTGATCACTATCGGCGTATCCTTCGACCATTCCAATATCTACAATTTTACGATATTTACTAAAGTTATTTTCAGAAATTCCATTAATAACAATAATGGGCTGACATAAATCTCTTGTGGAAACACCTGGAGACATATCCCCATTCAATAAGTAATATGCAATGAAATCTCTTGCTTCCGGTGCTGGGATATCTGATTTATTCAATTCTCCATCGTGCTGTTTCCAGTTTCTTAGTATCCTCCAAGTAAATGGGTCATTGTCATCGCTACTTGATATTTTTTCAGCGTACGCCTTAATTATCTCCTTAAGCTTTCCATCATATTTAGATACCACATAGGCAATCAAGTAAAATAAATTAACCTCTCCGGAGATATTACCGCCAGAAGAAGTCCAAAGCCCCAAGGTATCACGAAGAACATATTTTAAAAGTCTAGGATTATTTAAAATATCCACCAATGATTGCAACACTAAATATTGATTAGAAATTCCTTCATATTGATCTTCTTTCAAATCCTTTTTTAAATCACCAAAATTAAAAATCTCCCTAATTTTTAAAATCTGTATTTCTGTACTTGATGGAACTGAAAAACCTTTTTTTATATATGGAAATATAATTAAATCACCATTTGATTTATCCTTAAAAGATTTATTCAAACACATGGCTATAAAGCGTAAGATAATTTCAACTGGAGTGAAATTCTCTAAATTCTCCTTATAATCAGAGATTCGATATACAATTTGCGTATCCAAGAAATTCTCATCGGCACTAAAAATAAAGCGAATATTATTATTTCCGGAAAGCTTATCAAGTATGGCGGAGATCACATTAATAAAGCGATCCCGTTCTTCATTTCTGTCGACGTTTTCGACAACAATCAACAGCTTACGATTATTGGCTTCCAGTAAGCGGTCTAATTTATCAACCACGTCTGTTGATGTATCAGGGCGTAATAATGGATCCAAGAAACTAAACCAATGACTCACGCCATAGAGAGCATGAGCAAATGAATCCGGTAATGAAGCTAAACTGGAAGCGTCGATGTGTTGGCCGACATCATGGATGATCTGTTCCATAAACTGCGTAGCCAACTCTTCCGGCTTACCGGCCCGTTGCCAACAATCAAACTCAGATTTTATCCAGCTTTCATCAAGTTGATTTTTGACCATATTAACGATTGTGGTTTTGCCTGATCCAAACTCACCAAGCAGAACCTGGCCTTTATTTCTGTATTCTTCTCTTACTAGTCTTTTATAAATTCGGTCTACGTAAGGTTTACGATCAAGAAAATCGAGAATTTTCTCGTCTTCTTCCGTGCTGAGCCATTTTATAAATTGCGTATCACTACACGTTAAAAGGTCTAAAGAGGTCTTATGGCCTGAGTCCTCCGTTTTCTTATTCTCTTTTCGCAGCGTCATTTCATTTCGCGCCACCGAAACCACAACATAAACCCCAATAAAGAAAAATAATCCGAAAGCAGAAAGATCTAAATCTGAAGATCTATCTGCCGAGTTCTGCCAGAACAGCAGGGTTACTTTTTCCATCGCGGCTAAAAATAGATTGCTGTTATTGCCGTGCGAGCCATCCAAACCAGCGCCACTTAGCCAGAACAGTAAACCAACACCTGAAATAACCGCCAGATGCAAACTGGGATATCGCAGAAAACTCTGAATATCAAAGCAGTACCCGCATTTAAAGGTTCTTCGAGGCAGCCGTATATACAACTTGGATTGTAGATAGAGCACGAGCATCACAGCTATGACAACATGCGTTAGGGCCAAGGCTCCATACAATCCCGGATGCCCGTTTAGCGACAATAGACTACTGGGGCGAATCAGAATGATTAAGGGTAGAAATTGGTACACCGCTAAAGCGGCCAACCAGCCATAAAATAGCAGGGTTGCCCAACGGGTCAGTATGACTTGCCATGTTGGTTGGCTATTACATTGAAACACCCGACATTCCTTTAAGCGCTGAAAAATGCCGCGAGTACATTTGATAATTTCAAGTTTCATCCGCCGATCCCTTTCATATGGTTACGTCCTGTCTTTTGGCTTTCGTATATATCTTTACGTCGTGTTCTGCTGTTTTCATGCCGAACGCATTTTTTATGCTCATTACACCCGTAGAAGTTTCATTAACGGTTCAAATGAATACAGTGCAGGCTTTCTTCCCGCCGCTTCTTCTACAGTATGAATAATTCCACTCTCTAGCATAATTCTGGTAAAGCGGGCGGCGGTGGGGGCTGGGATGCCACTTTTTGAAGTAAATTTATTGTTCCTAAATACCGGATTAGTAAATAGATAATCCAACGCAGTCAGGCTCCATTTCGATGATAACGTCTCTGTAAAAACTTGTTTCATGTTTTCATACAAGTTGCGAATTTCTTCAGCAATCCGTAAGTTTCGAATGGCCTGATGCTCGATGGCATCAAGAAAAAATTCACACCACTCGTTCCAGCTACCGTTTTCGGATACATGGCGCATGGCATCAATGTAGGCGTCTTTATTGTCTTCAAAATAAGCACTCACGTAAAAATGCGGCGCAGATATCGTGGCCGACTGCCAGAGCATTAGAGTAATCAGCATTCTGCCAATGCGACCATTGCCGTCTTTAAATGGGTGCAAGGCTTCAAACTCAACGTGAGACAACGCCGATTTAATCAGTGCGGGATGAGCGCTGTCGGCCATATATTGAAATAAAGCATCCAAACCATCTTGCAGCTTTTCCGGACGTACAGGGACAAATAGAATTTTCCTTTTCGATCGGTCGGCCAAATAGTTTTGTTCTGTTTTAAATTCACCTGGGGATTTTGATGCCCCGCGTCCAAATGATAAGAGCCGCTGATGTATGGCTTTAATCAAGGACTGCGATATCGGATAACCATCCATCATGGCTTCCTGAGCGGCCTTCAATGCGCGTTGATAAAGTATGGTTTCAATAACTTCTGAGCGGAAATTGCTGGTATCCGTCGCCTCATTTTCATAATCGGCTTCGTACTTCAGGATTTCATCCATGGTACTGACTGTCCCCTCCATTCGGGAGGAGATAACCGCTTCTTGGTTACGCAGAGGCGCCAGAAGAATCTCACTGTTATGCATATTTTTCAGCATTTGGTCGTAACGTGCTATCGCGTCAGTTGCTCTGATCAGACTGCTGACAAATCGTCCATAATCCAAATCACTGGGAGGAAACTGATCGTAGTGATAGTGCACGGCATCGTTCAAGTTGAGATCCATAGGCTTCTGATACTCCTCGGAGGGGTAATCCTTAGGTTATTTATGATTTTGACTATCGTATACTTATTTTTTTGAGTGTCAAAAAAAATATAAAGTGATAGTCAATATGAGTTGAGTATCACTTTATATTAGATATGATTATCAAAAGAGTTTGTCATTCACTTAGTAAGGACAACGCACTTTGCCTATCATTTTATTCAAAATCTGATCATCAACGATATTTGATGATCACACATAAACGACAACCGGCTTTGTCTATCATAGTTCCTCAGAAATGATAGACAAACCGTTTGGTATAGATCGGAATAGTTCAGGGTTGTTTAAACGCGCATATTGCCGGTATTTTCAGCCACCGCCGACATCAAAAATACCCCTCACGCTTTTTCTTTTCCATAGAGCCCGCTTGGTCAGCATCCAATAGCCGCCCCTGACGTTCACTGGTGCGTGCGGTCAACATTTCAGCAACAATGTCTTCAAGCGTTGTCGCACGACTTTCCACTGCGCCGGTTTGTGGATAACAACCCAAAGTGCGGAAGCGAATCCAGCGCATTTGCAAAGATTCCAGCTCCTTAGGCGATAAATACGGACGCATGCGTTCATCATCTAGAGCAAGAATTTGACCGCTATCGTCATCGACCCAACTGAGGCGTTCCGCAGCAAAATAGAGCGGTACTATGTCGATCTTCTCCTTGAGGATATACAACCAGATATCCAGCTCAGTCCAGTTCGAGAGCGGGAATACGCGCACCGACTCGCCTTTTTTGATCTTACTGTTGTAGATCGACCAAAGCTCGGGGCGCTGCGCTTTCGGGTCCCAGACATGATTAGCACTGCGTACCGAGAACACACGTTCTTTGGCACGCGATTTTTCTTCATCGCGCCGGGCACCGCCCAACGCCGCATCAAAACCGTAGTGGTCCACTGCCTGTTTCAACGCCGCCGTTTTCATTTGATCGTTGTACTTTACCGAGCCAGATTCAATCGGATGAACACCCTCCGCTAACGCCGCCTCATTAATATGAACATGCACCTGCAAATCGTGCTCTGCGGCTAGTCGATCACGGAAGCGTGCCATTTCGGCAAACTCCCACGTGGTATCAATATGCAGCAACGCGAAGGGCACTCGACCGGGATAAAATGCCTTACGCGCCAAATGCAGCATGACGGTAGAGTCTTTACCAATGGAATAGAACATACAGGGGTTATCAAACGCGGCTGCGACCTCACGAATAATGTGAATGGCTTCTGCTTCAAGCCACTGCAAATGCGTCATGCGTCTCTCAATAACATCAAGCATTCCGAACCTCCTGCCAGCCGCTAGCTGTGTATTGTTTGCTGACACCCTCATCGGTCAGATGGAAAATATAAAGCCACTGGTTGTCGACTAACTGCCGTACGTTGTCATGCTGACTAATGATGCTCGCGATGGCCTCTTGCGGAGCCTGAATATAAACACTCAAGCGTAAGGGTTCGTGCACCCACTGCTGTCCATCGTGCAGTGACTGCTGCGAAAGACCAATGCGCAAGTCACCGCCATTGCCTTCAAAAACACCAAGATTGCCACCCACGACGTTGTGCAGCACCTTGTTGCCACTGCCAAATTTCAGTGGATCGGTAACCGAGGCGTTGTATTGCATATTAATCCAATGGGTAACGATCATAGGCGCGGTCATAATTTGCTCCAGTACGGCGAAGCCTTCATCGTCTTTGCTGTCATAGTCGTGCAAGAAGGCACGACCATCAAAGTTCAGACCACGAGTACGCTGACGCGGTGCCACGATAAAGGCACTATTACCTGCTAGCCCCCACTCAGGGCGAACTTCCGACCAATCGAGCGCGCGACGCTGGATCGCCGCATCCAGTTTTTCTGGCTGATTAAAGAAGGCCTCATCGGCCAAACCTAAACCAACAGCACGCTCGCGCTGCGCTAACACAGTCGCATCCTTGAGCCATTGCGTAGCAAGCTCCGATACTTGGCCAAAACATTGGATATGATCCGTTGTGGTGTTGTGCAACGCAGCGATAAAACGAGTACTCGTCGGAATAACCCAGCCACGGTCGGCCAATGCGGCGCGTACACCTTGGTTATTCAACAACTGGGCAAGAACCTGCACGTTCACCGCTCCGGTCTGGCCTCCACAAGCACCGCAATCCAACCCTGCGGCATGAGGATTGTTGGTGGTATGACTACCATGACCAACGAGCAACACCTCGGACGCGAACCGTTTGATGCTCATGGCTTTCAGAATGCCTTCGACCAAATCCGTTTTTTCCACCAGAGTTAAGCTCGGCTCACCCTTCCACAAGGTCCACTCTCCAGTCACCGGCATATCATTCACCGGATGCGCCTCGGCACTGAGGCCAAAGGTCTTACGCAGCAATTTCGCGACGTAACTCAAGCCCGCGGCTTCAACCATGCTGAATGACGTCACCGCCCCACGGCTAAAGTCAGACCACGCCGCATTGCTCTCTTGCTGCGCTCGACGACTTACCGCTAATGATTGCGCCTTAAAACCGCCCTCACTCGCGCGTAAACCCGCCGCCAATAAACCCGGAAGTTGTGGCCGATTAAGATCAGTACCAACGGGGGTGTAGGCTAAAGGGATGCCAAAAAAACCAGCAAAACCGAATGTCTGAATCTTGCTACTCTGCGCTTCGAATGCACGACGCATCACCTCGGAGCGCACATCAATGCAAAACACCGCCTGCAATTTAGGTTGTGGCGAGGCTGCTAACGGTTTTTGCAGAAGGATCTGCTGTTCCTCGCGCTGGCGCGCCAATTCTGCCGCCCGCTGCCATATCCACAAAGGTTTCTGTAACTGCTGCTGTGATTCGATCAGTGAATTAATTTGTGGAAGCTGGCCGTACCACTGCTGTTGCAGCAGTTGCGATGCCTGTTGATGCCGCCATTGCCAGTGACGCCAAAGCGCTAATTCCCAGCCCAACCGGATTGCAATGAGCTGCGGCAACGCATCCTCGCTACTTCCGTCCAAACGAGCCTGCCAACGCTCAAAAGCTAACCACGATGCCCAACCATTGATGTCGAGTAGCAACGCATGGGTATAGGCTTCGATCTGCGCGGGTGTCGAAAAACCAAGCTCCTCCAAAGCAATCAAAATCAACGCTTGAGGGTCATCTGGCAACTCGCGAAATGCCTTCGTCAAACCCGGCTCCCCCATCAGAATGGCAATACCTTGATCAACGCGGATCTGCCTTACCCAACTCAGGTATAAATTGTTGTGCGATTCATGACCTTGTTGCTGACAAAAGGCCGCACAGAACTGACTAATTTGATGAGTAATTTCATCTCGCCAAGCCATCTTATGCTGGCTATCGCGGGTACTATCGAGCCAGTCGGATACGTTGTGCCAATGCGCTTGCTTGTTTGAGTGATTCAACGCCCGCAATAAAGCATTAATATCTTCAGGCCCGTTAGCCTCAGCCGCGGCAGCCAGCAAATCGACCTCACGAATCTGGCTGCGCTGCCATAAACGCGCATAGTACTCTGCTGGCATCAGACAACGGATACGGCCCAGCGCTTCAAGCCGAGCGGCTACAGCAGGGAATGGCTGATCGCGCATCTCCCAAAGAGGATTCACTGCAATCAACTGATCAAGCGGCCATGTTGGCGCAACACGCTGTCCTGCCGCGTTCGCCGCAGCCAAACGCGCCGCATATTCTGTAGAAACCGTCTGTGTTTTCATGACAATTGCTCCGTACGACCCTTAGCCGCCAGTAGTTGTTGTGCTAATTGTTCAGAATTTTGCGTTGGTGCCATTTTAGGATTGGCGCGCACAGGTAAACGTGTAGGCCACAAGCGTAAGGTGACGCGGGTAAACCATTCATCCAAATAGAAGCCAGCGAACAAGGCGACCGACAACCGCTGCACCGACGGCCAATGCGAACGCCAACGCAGCAGCCACCAAAGTACAAACAAGACTAAGAACAACCCGGTTGCCCAAAGATCGGCAACGTTTAAAAATTCAGGTCGTAAGGCTGCACTCAAATTGCCAACCAAGGGCTGCATGACCACTTTAAGAAGGCTATACGCCAGCACTAACACAATGGCCAGAATGAGTGACCTGAACCAAACAGCGGAAAAGATCGATCCCTGACCGCTCTGTGCCAGAAATGCCGTCAACGCCAGAGCCAAGAGTAACCAGCTGCTGAGTAACTGAGAGGCAGGGTGTAAAAATGCGGACAACCACCAAGCACCAGCGATGATGCCAATAGCCGGCATCACCACCACAAACCACTGGCGTAACCCTGGCGGCGGTGAAACAAGTAACGATTGCTGAATATGTTGCTGCACGGCCGAGCCGGAACTGAGAAATGCCCAAGCCTTATATGCCGAATGAGCGAGTAGATGCAGTAACGCTAGCTCCACCAAACCCAGTGCACACTCAAGTAGCATCAGTCCCATTTGCGCACTCGTCGACCAAGCCAGCCGTACTTTGACACTGATACGGGTGGTCATAATCAAGGCCGCTAATACTGTGGTTAAACCTGCAACGACCAGCACTAACCACTGCGCCGCAGCCACCTGTAAAAACAGAGGAGCAAAAAGAATTAACAAGAAACCACCTAAGTTGATCACCCCAGCATGTAGCAAGGCAGATACTGGGGTAGGCGCTTCCACGACTTGAATCAACCAGCCATGAACCGGTAACTGAGCGCACTTAATCAGAGCGGTTAGGGCAATCAGTACAGCGGCGATCTGCTCGCTCAAACTGAGTTGAGCCGGAGCCTGATACGCTGCCAAAATCGTATCGATATGAGCACTACCATGCTGTTGCCAGAGCAAATAAAAAGCGGTTAACAACGAGGCTTCTGCCACTCGCGCCAGTAAGAATTTTTTATGCGCCGCCAACGCTGCTCGAGGGCGATCGGGGTAAAACATCAATAGCTGATGTAAGGCTAGGCTTATTGCAATCCAGCCCAATGCAAAAAGTAAAAGATGATTACTGATAAATACCAGCGCAACCGCCGCGAGTGTGAGCAACAGCCAGCGTAGATAACGGCCAAAGCCGGGCTCTGCGGCAAGATAGCGGTACGAGAATTTAACCACCACCAGAGCCATTACACTTAACAGCACCAGTAAGGTTAGCCGCAGAGGAGAATCACTGAACCAATGCAGATCCGCGTCAGGAAGCATAAAGGATGAGGCAACAGCGGTGAGTGTGAATACGGCAACGAGTTGCACCGCACGCCAAGCAAGACGCCAACGCTGGTGATCGTTTAAAGCAAAGCGCCGGGTCTGCAAACCGGCAGGCATGGCGGCCAATATCAGTGTTAGCGGGATCGCCGCCAACACCGTGGCCATCAGCAGAGAGGAAATACTCATGGTACGCAACCTCTGGTTATGGGATTAGGTGTGCGTTCAGTATCTCTGCGCTGGTCATTGCAAGTAAAATAGATATAAACTCATAGATCATTCACTTTTTGAGAACGATTGAGTGAGCCGCCTAAATTATCATCATCTTCATTACTTCTGGCGCGTCGCCACCCTAGGCAACCTGACGGAAGCCGCGCGCCAGCTGCATGTGTCGCAGTCGGCACTGTCTGCGCAAATCCGCGCGTTAGAAGAGAGTATGGAAACGAAGTTGTTTGAACGTAGCGGTCGCCGACTAGTGCTGACCGCCACAGGGCAGCGAGTGCTAGGCTATGCCAACGACATTTTTAGCCGCGGTGAAGAACTCGAATCATTACTGCGCCATGGCGTAGAACCGGAATATCAGCAGCTGCGTATTGGTGTGTTATCTACTATGTCGCGTAACTTCATCGAGGGATTTATAGCGCCCTTAATCAATCAACCTAAAGTTCGCTTTAGTCTGCATGCGCGCGGCATGGCCAACTTGTTGAATGGCTTGGCGAATCATCAATTTGATCTAATTCTTACCAACAGCAACGTTACTGCTGATGATCAGGATACGCTTTGGCAGAGCCAATTATTGGCTCGCCAACCACTCGCCGTGGTTGGGCCTAAAGGACAAAAGCCGACGACTAGCTTTCCGCAAGGTTATGCGGGAAAGCGCTGGGTACTACCGACCACGCGAACGGAATTACGTACCGCTTTCGATGGTTTTTGTAGCCGCTGGAATTACGAACCTGATGTACAAGCAGAAGCCGATGACATGGCCATGTTGCGTCTGCTGGCACGAGACACAGGCGCATTGACGGTACTGCCGCCGGTGGTGGTAAAAGATGAAATAGCCCGAGGCACATTACAAGAATTTATGACCCTGCCAAATGTGTACGAAAGCTTTTATGCGGTAACCGTTAAGCGCCAATTTGTATCGCCGGTGCTAACTGAATTACTCGCACAGCATAGCGGTTAATAGACAATATTCGTTGCTATTAACAACCGCGCGTCACGACAAACTCATCGTCATCGAGGTTCTTTTGCGCAAACGTCAGCTGATAATTCACCTGATGCAAAATATCCGCGCTCGAACGCCGTAATTGCATGCGCGCCAATAACTCAGTAAAAAGTAAATCTTCGACATAAGCCGCGTTGGTTTTCACCTCAGCCACAACCGCGTCATCCATTTGCTGAAGAAGACTATTCACAATCTGCTGTTCACCACTCATGACATTGCCCTAACACAACGAATTAGCTTCCATTGTGCAACAGACAAAAAAAACGGGCTTGATTCGCATCAAGCCCGTTGGGTGTTGTTTGTGCCTAACTAGCAGCAAAAAAAGATTAAAATTTCGCGTAACGAGCTTAAATCATCCCTTACGATAAATCCGCTGTAGGCCGAGCTCTAAACCAAACAACTTAAACACCTGATTTAGAGAATTGACCGTTGGGTTGCCTTCGTCCATTTCAATGGCTGCCAAAGTGCGGCGTGATACGCCACATAACTTCGCAAATTCATGCTGATTTAAACGCGCAATATGTTTGCGTAAAATACGGGTAGCACCACCCAACGTTAACTGGCCCGACGCGACAGATTGCTCGACCAAAGCCAACAACTCAGCTCGTGACATGTGCGCCAGCTCGTTATCTGGAATATCGGTTATCCCGCTCATGGTAACAGCCCCCATGTTTTTAGGCGTTCCTCTGTGCCAGGTAAATTTAAACTAGCCACGTGATGATTTAATACTTCATCCGGAACGCCACACTCCTCCGCTAAACGTTTTAACGAGGCCAATTTTTTGGCAAAATCACAAAGACCACTCCACAAAGCGTCGCAATTAACTTGGGCTGCGGCACTGGCTTCCGCACAAATTCCTCGCCAATCATAGCGTCCGCCCAGTTCATTCTCATTGCTCCAACGGCTGGTGCGAGTAATGCCAGAGTCATCCAATACCATTGGTGCCAAATCGTAAATAGGCGCCAACTCAATTTCACCTTCCCAGCGAATAATTGAGGTATTACGGCCATGGTTATCGCTATTTCCCAATACGATATTGAGAAGATCGCGGCGTAAATATTCAACAACCATTTCCTCAACATCATCTTCTTGGCCAGCATCTCGCCAATCATCCGCAAGCTGTTTTAAATAAACGCCATGCGACACGGTTGCGCCCGGCTCTGTGTTACCAACCAGCGAGTAGAGTGATTCAATGGCGCAGCGATACATACCGTCTACACCTTTCAATCTGTCGAAGCGAGGCAACCAAAGGCTAGGAGTCGTGATGCGCTTTTCTTCATCGGCACCAAAATAACTCACGTTTGCTGATTCAGATTGATTGGTTTCATATTGGGCGTAACCCACAACATTTAACCCCAGTCGTTTAGCTAGCCGATAATACGCAGCCTCAGTTTCTAGCACTAAAATATCCGAGGCTAAAGGGCGACCTTGGCTCGAATTTTGACGCGGGAATTTAACCAGAAAAAATTCGTTGGCATCGCTATCAGGTAAAGAAGCTTCGGGATAGTACAGTCCATCTTGCCCAGAAATTAGCTGAAACTTAGGTGCGTCACCGCCAGCCCCCGATGCCCCACCGACGGCGGCACCATGTTCACGGGCGTAGTCTAGAAAATGGGTGTCACGGGAAAGGACATCCGCCATAGCAAAACCCAATGGCGCTATATCGCTATCTGAGCAACTCTCTTTGACTCGCATATTGCCGATAGGCGAACGTGAACCCAGCCGTAACAAATGCAGATCCTGCTGCGCACCATCCATAAGATTTTCGCGCTGCAACCAATAGCGGCGGCCAGCACCCATTGGCATAACATCAAACAAAAAGGCCGGCCAGATATCGCATTCATGCGGGAAAAAGTCTATGGGATAACGCATGCTGACACGCGCCGCTAAATTGCTTTGGTGTTTTGCTACATATGAAGCGCTGTATTCTAGGCTGACACGCCCGTGACGGCCTTTATCTGGCTCATGAAACGTCAACACGCAAGCATCCAGCCACTGACCATCAAGATAAGTCTGAAGTGTTAAGGTTTCCATCGGCTCACTCGATAATGCATTTTAATGCACTATTATTGCTCTCAGTTCGAAATAAGTGCAATAAAAAGCACTAAATCCTCTAAATATTGAATCTAAGTGCAATTTACTACACTTTAGCGACAGCATTCTTAATACACAAGAGCACATAAGCTAGGATAAAAATCGGGCTTGATTCGCATCAAGCCCGTTGGGTGTTGTTTGTGCCTAACTAGCAGCAAAAAAGATTAAGCACTCATCTTGGTCGCCATATTGCGTTTTTTCAGATGGATCAAAATCTGGCTAATCGCAGCAGGGGTGATACCGGACAAACGCGAAGCAACGCCCAGTGTTTCTGGCTGCAAGGTGCGCAGTTTTTGCTTCACTTCGTTCGATAAGCCGCCGATGGCATCGTAATCCAAATCAAGCGGTAGCTTAGTGCTTTCGTAGCGACGCGATTGCTCGATCTCTTCCAGCTGACGCGCAATATAGCCATCGTATTTGGCTTGAATTTCAACCTGCTCGGCAACTTGCGGATCGGCCACTGGCTCGCCTTTGAATTGCGCGACTTTGGCGTAATCCAAACCCGGGCGCTTGAGCAAATCGTGCAGGCTATATTCGTGATTAATCGCAGCTTCGCCCATGTCTAATAGCGTTGCGGCTTCTGGGGTATTCGGTTGCACCCAAGTCGTTTTAAGACGCGTCACTTCTTGCTCAATGGCTTCGCGCTTAGACGAAAATGCGGCCCAGCGTTCGTCATCAACTAAACCTAAATCACGACCCACTTCGGTTAAGCGCAAATCAGCGTTGTCTTCACGCAATACCAAACGATATTCCGCACGGCTGGTGAACATGCGGTACGGTTCTTTGGTGCCCATGGTGATTAAGTCATCGACTAACACACCAATATAGGATTGATCGCGACGTGGTACCCAAGCGTCTTTTTCTAGCGCGCGCATAGCAGCATTCACACCGGCCAAAAGGCCTTGCGCGCCTGCTTCTTCATAGCCTGTCGTACCGTTGATCTGGCCAGCAAAGAACAAGTTATTCACAAACTTGGTTTCGAGGCTGTGCTTCAAATCTTGCGGATCAAAATAATCGTATTCGATGGCATAACCTGGACGCGTGATGTGCGCGTTCTCGAAGCCGACCATGCTGTGAATAAGATCTAACTGCACATCGAACGGCAAGCTGGTTGAGATGCCATTCGGGTACAGCTCGTTGCTATTTAAACCTTCTGGCTCCACAAAAATCTGGTGGCTGGTTTTATCAGCAAAGCGCGTAACTTTATCTTCAATCGACGGACAATAACGCGGGCCAATACCTTCAATCACACCGGCATACATAGGCGAGCGATCAAGGTTATTGCGAATAATCTCGTGAGTACGCTCGTTGGTGTGGGTGACATAACAGCTAATTTGTTCTGGGTGCTGAGAGACCGAGCCCATAAACGACATCACCGGCAGCGGTGTATCGCCCGCTTGCTCTTGCATCACCGAAAAATCAACGCTGCGACGATCAATACGCGCTGGTGTTCCGGTTTTTAAGCGGCCAACGTTAAAGGGCATTTCGCGCAAGCGCTTAGATAGAGCATTCGATGGCGGATCACCGGCACGACCACCGCTGTGGTTTTCCATACCGATGTGGATAAGTCCGCCCAAAAACGTACCAGCGGTTAACACCACGCTGGTCGCATGGATGCGCATATTGGTATTGGTGACGACACCGCAAACCGTACTGCCCACACCATCACCTTGCACGATTAGATCGTCGCAAGCGGCTTGGAAAATATCGAGATTGGGCTGGTTTTCAACAATATTGCGGATCGCAGAACGATACAAAGCACGGTCGGCTTGAGCGCGGGTAGCGCGTACAGCAGGGCCTTTGCGGCTATTCAAAATACGGAATTGAATACCGGCCAAGTCGGTTGCTCGCGCCATTGCACCGCCAAGGGCGTCGATTTCTTTCACCAAATGGCTCTTACCGATACCACCAATCGCTGGATTACAGGACATCACACCGACAGTATCGGTGTTATGCGTGAGTAATAGGGTCTTACAGCCAGTACGGGCTGCTGCTAATGCAGCCTCAGTACCAGCATGACCACCACCAATCACAATGACGTCATAGCGAACGGGATAATCCACAAGCCACCTCAATATTCGTTCGTGCAGAAAAGGGCGCGCATTATAACAGCGCTGTAGAAAAACCCCATAGCATTTGGATAGTTTTTGATCAGAAGAATTATTAACACGATCAAGTAAACAAAAGCGAGTTGTGAATACTAGTTATCCACATTGTGAGTAATCTAGCTGAAACCTTTTGATTTCAAGGCGTTATGGCTGTTGATAAACCTGTTCACTAATGTGGACAAGTATTATCACGCCAACTCATACAAAAGTTATTCCAACACAAATAACACTTTAGTCTTAGGTTTTTCCCCACTAATCAACAGACTTACCCACAGCTAAATGGTCGTGTCTGTCGTTGTATCAGTGGTGGTATCCGTTGTTGTGTCGGTTGTCGTATCTGTCGGTGTATCCGTCGCGGCTGGGGTGAAGCTCATAAAGAGCAGCTCATCACTTTTACGAATAAAAAACTCTAGGTCACCATCAACGTTAACGGCTGCATACCCAGGTGCATTAACCACGTTGAATTCAGTGCAATTTTTGCGTTCTGTCATTTCCACCTGATACAGCGTTTGATTTTTATCTAATAGCCGAATTGCCCCGTTAAATGTACAGCCGGAGGCATCGGTGCTAATGCCTTTAAACGTAACGCGATCCGAAAGCGCGGTTAGATAAAGCTCATACCCTGTGGATAACCACTGCCCGTCAATCGCGTTAAGCGCGGAATTATCCTCCCAAGTACCATCATTGGTTAACGAGAAGCTGCCGCCAACCGTAGATGTTTCGTAATCTCCTACCAAAGTGTCATTTTCAGCGCTGCTGCTAAACAACAAGCCACTTAATAAGTAGTCCTCGGCTAAACCACCGGCAACGTACTGTTCTGCACTGGTATCCGCATCAATAAAGTCATAACCCTCAAGTGTGATATCCGCGAGCTTGGTTTTATCATCGAGATCGACCGTACCGTAATAGCCCGTAGCCTCATCAAAAGCGAACACATTTCCGTTATAAATCAATATCCTAAGCGTTCCTGCTTGATCAAATTGGCCATCCCATAAACCATTGAGCATCAAGGTAGGATCATCCACAACCTCACCTTGCTCGTTAACGATGTCCTTCGGCGCTTCTTCGGCGATGCATCCAACCAACAAGGTCGCCATTAATCCTAAAAATAGACTTCGCACAATGGAGCTCCCAACAAAACATAAAAACGAATTAACCTATAGCTTAGTTAACGGCAGGCTTTTCGTTGGCTTTAGTCATGACACTTGTGTGAAAAATCAGACCAACTTAGGTCAGTGACGCAAAAAGCAGTCTGCCAATTCAGACGTTTACCGTTAATTAGCACTCAGGCATTGCACTTCTAACGCTTGGTAGACTTGAATGTGTTCTCACAGGGAGGAATCGTTATGTCAGAAACTCGCACGCACCTAAAAGCACTCGCCACCGATCAAATACGCCATGCCAACTTAGCCGCCGCTAGCTTTCGTGAGCTAGGAAAAGCAGCAGGCATTAAATCCAGCTCAGTGCATTATCACTTTCAAAGTCGCGATAAGTTACTCACAGAGCTTCTGCAAGATTACGATACCGACTTTTTTGATCGCCTCGATCTTATGACCGAAGGCATGACCAAGCCGCGCCAGCGTTTACTTGCGCTGTTCAGCATTTTTGAAGACTCTCATAAACACCAGTTACAGTGTATGAGCTTGGCTTACGCTGCGTCTCAGCACGAACTTAGCCCTGCCAGTTTAGAGGCCGTCGATCACTTTTTAAGCCGCTTAGAAGAATGGGTGACCGATACACTCGCCAATGCACGTTTATTACCTATGCCACGCGAGCAGCTCGCGCGTGTTTTAGTCAGCAGCCTTGAAGGCTCATTACTGTTTGATCGCCTTCACAGCGAACCAAGACATTTGCAGGCCACCAAAGATTGGATCTGTACCTTATCCAGTTTGTAAGCTGTCATTAAGTCAAATCAGGCCTATTCCTCGTGTGTATAGGCCTGCAAGCACCTGCCAGATACTCATATTGTGATTTTCAGTCACACTTTGTCCTTAGTTAACCTGTCACATTCAACCTGCCGGTTCTATCGTTGTTTAAACACTTATAAGAAGTAGGCAAGGTTATGAAAAAGTCAGCAAGAGAAATCAGCGCTGAAGTTACTTTCCCAGGTCGTAAAATGGACTTTGGTTTTGAATTTAAAGATCTTCCGCGTTATTGGAATGATAACGATCCCTTCAAAACTCATTTTATGAATGCTTTGTCGTGCCTATTTTTAGAAGGTGAGCGTATGTTCATCGACGCCGTGCGCGATCATCAGCATTTAATTACCGACCCGCGCCTGCAAGAGCAGATCAAAAGCTTCATTAAACAAGAAGCTATTCATGGCAACGAGCACCATCAGTTCAGCAAATATCTCGATAGCTTAGGCTATCCGGCCACGAAGGTAGAAGCCTTCGAACGCAAAGAAAAAGTGTGGATGAAAAAGTGGATGCCAGCACGTCGCCGCTTAGCGATTACCTGCGCGGTAGAACACTTTACCGCTATTCTTGCTCATCAAGTGCTTACCAATCCAGAAGCAACAGAAGGCATGGATCCACGCTTTAAAGAAATGTGGCTATGGCATGCCATTGAAGAAACTGAACATAAAGCCGTCTGTTTTGATGCGTATGAAGCTACCGGTGGTAAATACTTTATGCGCGTATTCGCTATGTTCAACGTCACTTGGATGTTTTTACTGCGTGCGACCATCGTGCAATGCATTTTCTTATGGAAAGATGGAAAATTATTCAGCCCATCGGTGTGGAAATCAGGCTTTAGTTTTTATTGGAAAAAACCGGGCTTAATCCGTAGCGTTTGGAATGACTACAAAGACTACTATCGTCGTGACTTTCATCCGTGGGATCACGACAATCGTGAAGAGCTTGGTAAATGGCAAGCAGGGCACGAGAATTATAAAGTGGTTTAATTAAATTTAATTAGTGAAAGGCCGTAACTGCATACATACAGTTACGGCTTTTTTCTTTTTCAGTATAAATTCTCTCGTCAATTAGCAATCTAAAGCCTCGCATCTGAAAGAACTCTAAATGTAACCTGATTATTCAATGCTACTGAAATTAGCTCATGAAAATCGCTTTCATATTGCTCAAGCTCATTCGTTACATTAACAAATGCAATTTCAAAAAAGTTAGAATCCGCAAACTCGCCGTAAAGACACGTTCTCATATGCAGATATCCTTCACTAAAAACTCTTGCTTTATCCGATTCAGGATCTTCCTTCCAAGCAACATAAGACTCCGCCAGCTCAAAACCTTTATCAGTCAGATACTCAATAAGTAGACCTAAAGCCACGTCTTCCATATGGCAGGCCTGTGGACCGTAACCTGTTACAACCGGATAAAAATAATGCATGAATCACCTCCTATTTCCGAAGGATTCAGTGTTGCATTTCAGAACATTGGACTCTACGGACTATAAGTCACATGTATAAAAAACAGTAAATACTTTACATCATCTGAAAGAATATGTACTGTATTTTCATACAGTATATGGAGGTTTAAATATGGAAGTTAAACAAACCGAATCCGTACTTGAGAATACAATGGCATTCGATCATGGCGTAACACTACCTAGCAAGTTAACACTTGAATCTGTGATTCGCTATCGAGCTGCTGTCGCAATTGAGTGGATCAAAGAAGATATCAGGCGTGGCATCCAAGCCGAAACCATCATCACCTTTTCAGAGTTACATAATGCTGTTGATGCCAATATGTACCTGATAGATGAATCGCATCGTTTGCCGAAGGCTGGCTCATTCTATGAATGGTCTGAGCTTAATGTTCAAGGTGTGTGCGATCAATTCAATCGAGTAATGAACATTGTTAATGATTGGTTGGCAACGCGTCAGCATGTATAGAGCTGACGGTCGCAAAAAAGTCATGACATATTACAGGGCACTAATTACCCTTTTTTCCTTCGTCTGACTGACTGTTTTTCAGCAAACTCTAGTGTTTTAATCAGCTCAGAAGCAACAGCTCTGATTACATTTACACATACTGAATTACCAAATTGTTTGTAGATTTGTCCTTGCGATACAGAGTCTACAATAAAATCCTCAGGGAAACCTTGTAGCCTAGCACATTCTCTCGGAGTAAGTTTTCTTGGATTTTTACCAAGGTGACTTTGCTCAATAAGAATTTCGGATCCATCTTTATAATATCGAGCACTAATCGTGTTCGTATACTCGCTATCTTTATTATAAAGAGAATAGCCAAAGCCATTACCTTTTGTTTTATGTTGCGCCTTACGCTTCTTGTGCCCAGCCCAAAGTTTGTCTGAAATTGTGTATTTATCTTTGCCTTGTTTTAATGCTTCTAATGCTAATTCTTCATCTGATTGTAGAATGTCGCCAACCAAAGTCGGAATTTTGGATGGTTCTGGCCAGCTAAAGATATCGTCAAAGTCTACATTAGGAAATTGATCTCGATCAAATCCGATAATGAATATGCGTTCGCGGTTTTGAGGTATACCAAAATCTGCCGCTCTTAGTACTTTGTGAGCGACCCAATAATTTAACCTTTGTGAAAGTGCATTGCGTGACTCTTCACTCATTGGGATTCCTTCCGGAACCTCTTGCTGATGCGTACCCTGCAAGATATCGGTAATCGTTTTTAACGTTTGGCCTTTATCATGCCCTTGTAACTGTTTTACATTTTCCAACAAAAAAGCTTTTGGACGCTTCTCAACGAGAATCCGCTGTATCTCAAAAAACATTGTCCCACGAGTATCGCTAAATCCCTGTTTCAATCCGGCTTGAGAGAAAGACTGACACGGGAAGCCACCTAATAAGACATCATGTGAGGGGATGTCAGACGCATGTATTTGTGTAATGTCACCGTTGGGCATTTCGCCATAGTTTGCAAGATATGTTTTTTGAGCGAATTTATCCCACTCAGAAGTAAAAACACAGCGTCCACCTAGCTGCTGAAATGGTAACCGGATACCTCCAATGCCAGCAAAAAGATCAATAAAGCTGAATTGACTGTTTTGGTTTGCTTCATGCCTAAAAGGGGCATTATCTAGGGTTTCTTTCAACATCTTCTCAATGGCATGAATGTCTTGCCATTTCTTCGGGCTAGGTTTGTGTTCACCATCCTCCCAGCCTCGTATAGTTCTTTCGCCCATGGTCCCCAGACCTAACAAATTTGCTAGCTCCGTTCTTCCCAAACCAAGGTTTTTACGTAAATCTCTGATATATTCAGATTCAAATTTCATCAATTTAGCCATGGCGATTCACTTATCCGGTTTTTAACCGGGATAGTATCACTGTATAAATGAACAGGCAATAAAAAGGAGCTTTTGTGTTGGTTGATATAGAAAAATTAATATCAGGGTGTCGCCAAAAGTACGATCAACTTCCATATACTGGGGATGTGAAGCTGTCAAAGGAGGTCGCGAAACTACTTGAGGCGGAACTCCGAACTGCTGATAGCAATTCTAGTGTTGTTGTATACCCGTTCTCCATACGTTTCAGTACGAAAGTAGGTCATAAGGCCGATTTACCCTCTTCTAGCTTATGGTATGGGTACTCATTTTGGGAGTTAGCTAATGCCCTTAATTCCTACGATACTCGCATGGAACAGATTCGGACGATCTTGACCGATGAATATGGGATTACTAAACAAGATTTAAAAGCATACTTAAAACACTTTCCATCTCACGATATCTTCAGCCCGAATCGTAAAATTGGTGAAGCTATCAATGAAGTCTTGACCGAAAGGTTCGGCAAAGAAGATAACCTTCTCTTTATGCGCTTTTTTACAGAACGTGCTTGGTGGTTTAAACAGATTAGTGGCTCCGATCAAACGTCAGGAAAAACCCTAGATAGAGGTGATGTCTATCGATCCTGCCTAGTTTTAGCTGCAAGGGTTATTGTTGCTAACTCAGACAAAATACCTAATATCATTTATGCCTTTGCCAAATCACCTGAACTACGTTTTGCTTTTGATAAACTTAATAAAAAACCTCAAGAATACGATGGTGAAGGTATTCTTAATATTAAAGATAGTTCGTTGGCTTCCTATAAAATAGAATGCAATGGCGCCAAAAATATTATTTATTATGGGGCTCCGGGAACAGGTAAGAGTTTTTCAATATCCCAAGAAATTTCTGAAAGTAATTCTATAAGAACTGTTTTCCATCCAGATACACAATATAGTGATTTTGTCGGCTGCCTAAAACCTTTGATGCAAGACAATGGAAACGTAGGCTATGGCTTTCGTGCAGGACCATTTACAGAAGCTGTTATTAAAGCAGTAAATCAACCAGATCAAATGTTCAGTTTGGTAATTGAAGAAATCAACCGAGCAGCAGCGGCGGCCGTTTTTGGCGAAGTATTTCAACTTCTAGATCGAGATGGCGATGGAAGTAGCAGTTATCCGATCAACATATCAGATCCCGATATGTTGGGTTATCTAAATAGTAAAACCAACAATGCATTCGTCGACGGCAAACTAAAAATACCTTCAAACCTCTCCTTATTAGCCACTATGAATAGTAGTGACCAAGCTGTAATGCCTTTAGATACCGCATTTAAACGTCGATGGGAATTCAAATATTTACCGATTGATTACAGTAAAGCATCAAAAGGGGTTTTAAATATTCCTATCTCTAATGGAAAGAATATTCATGTCGCATGGGCTGATTTTGCGCGAATTATTAATGATCAATTGGCAGATCAGCGAATACCAGAAGATCGATTATTAGGGCATCGTTTTATTTCTGATATAGAACTAACGAAAAATGTGGATGATGTTCTAAAAGGTAAACTATTTATGTACCTTTGGGATGATGTTTTGCGTCATGGTAGGCAAGGTATTATTTTCAAAGACACACTAGAATCTAGTCCACTTTCTACTTTTGGCCAGTTAGCCAGTGCATTTGAACGTGGTGTGGCAGTATTCAATTATGCTGTAGAGACTGAATTAGAAAATTGTAAAATCACTGATGACAACAGTGAAGAAGAGAGTGCTAATGACTAGTCATCTTCATTTTTATACAGACAGAGCATTGGTTGATAGTTTACCAAGTGATCTTTCTGACGAAATGAAGTCTCACTACCTTATTAGAAGAGATGACCAAAGAGTATCTTTTTCAGGGATGATTATGACAGGTGATGGGATTAGTATTTTTTTGCCAAGAAATAGCCCAATCCCTCAAGCAAACTCGGTGACGGGTTACCGCTATGCCTCTTTATTAATGAAAGGTTTGAAACGTTATACCCGTGATAAAGCTTTAAATAAAATTGACAGTGATGGTGATGGCTCTATCGGAGGAGCTAAGCTAGCAGTAATAGTGGATCTCTTAGAAGACTACTGTACCTATGGAATTTATACCCGCAGGCTTCGAGAAAAAGTAACGAATATGGGGAAGCCAGATTGGCGACAAACCATTGCATCTCAAGCTGCACTCATAGGCGCATCAGGGCCAATCTATTTGAACGTATGCGGATCACGATATCGAAGCTTCTCAAATTGCGAAGTTGCGAAAATCCACGCCTTTGTAGTTAGAGAATTGGATGAAACCTACAGTTGGATTATTACTGGCTCTGACATATCTATTTCTGATGCCGCTGCAATTATCCCACCTCCAGTTCAAGATAATAACTTGATGATTAGGGCTTTAGAAAACGAGTTATCTCTAGTCTATTCAGACCGAGAAATACGCCTAATCAATTTGTTAATTGATTATATTCGCAATACTAGAGGGCATAACTCTTCTTCGGAAGTAATAGGTTTAAGTCACTTTCATACAATGTGGGAGAGAATGGTCCACAGTACGTTAAAGTCGGTAGTACATGTTAATAATCAACTATCCATTCCTACCTATCGTTTTAAAGATGAAACTCTTCATCCTGCGCCTACGAAAGGGCAACGTACCGATACTGTGATACATAACGAAAGCACCAACCGATACGTCGTGATTGACGCTAAATACTATGGAGCCAAAGATTTGAGTTCTGCTCCTGGTTGGAGTGATATTGTGAAACAATTTTTTTATGCCAAAGCTCTTAAGATTTTTACCGAAGGCGCTGAGGTGGACAATGTCTTTGTTTTCCCTGGTGATGGGCCCCTTAAGTCCGTTCATATGCAAAATAGGCAATCAATGGAAACTCAAGATGACAAATATCCACCTATAAAGTGTTTTTACATACAGCCCATGGATTTGCTTGAATATTATGTTTCAGGACGAAAACATAAAGATTTTAGTAACAGGCTAATGAGTAGTGAAGGTAGTGCTTGAGGACTCAGACTGTGTCGAAAATTTTGCCTTTTCTATAAATTCACTTCCCAATACAAAACGACCCAAAAATCTCGCCCAGCAAATCATCTGCGGTAAACGCGCCGGTAATTTCGTTCAATGCTTGTTGCGCCATGCGCAAGTCTTCAGCCAGCAGCTCACCTGCGCCCATACCATCCAGTTGCTGGCGGCCAAAGGCGACGGCGTCGTTGGCGCGGTTGAGAGCATCGATATGACGGCGGCGAGCGAGAAAGCCACCTTCGTTGGCGGCGTTATAGCCCATGATGTCTTTTAGATGTTCGCGCAGTACATCAACACCGGCATTTTGTTTCGCTGACAAAGTAATGGTGGGATAGCGCTTATGTATATCTAAACCGATTACCTCTGTGGATAAGTCTGCTTTGTTACGAATCACAGTTATGCGTTTTGACTGCAAAAAATCGTCTGCTTGCTCTTTTAAGCCTCTTTCGTCGTATAAAGCGTGCAGTAATTTCTCCGGATCTGTCTCTGTTGTGGTGCTATCCACCATTAAAAGTACGCGATCGGCTTTGCTAATTTCATCCCAGGCGCGCTGAATCCCTATTTTTTCGACTTCATCAGGGGCATCACGCAAGCCAGCAGTGTCGATAATGTGCAGCGGCATGCCGTCGATGTGGATATGTTCTTTCAGTACATCACGAGTCGTGCCAGCAATATCGGTGACAATAGCGCGCTCTTGGCCCGCCAACGCATTCAGTAGCGACGACTTACCCGCGTTAGGGCGTCCAGCAATCACTACGTTCATACCCTCACGTAAAATCGCACCTTGGTTAGCTTCGCGCATAACGGCGGCAAGTTCAGCTTCTACTTCGGCCAGCATAGCGCTGACTTTACCGTCGCTTAGGAAGTCGATTTCTTCTTCCGGAAAGTCGATAGCGGCTTCAACGTAGATGCGCAATTGAATCAGCTGATCGAGCAGGCTATGCACTCGTTTGGAGAATTCACCTTGCAGCGAGCGCAGCGCGCAACGTGCCGCTTGTTCAGAAGCGGAATCAATTAAGTCGGCGATGGCTTCTGCTTGAGCTAAGTCCATTTTGTCGTTTAAGAAGGCGCGTTCGGAGAATTCACCTGGACGCGCCAAACGACAACCTTGCGCTATCACTTCTTTCAATAAAATATCCAATACCACTGGGCCGCCATGGCCTTGCAGCTCAAGTACGTCTTCACCAGTAAAGGAATTGGGATTCGGAAAGAAGAGGGCGATGCCCTCGTCGAGTACGCTGCCATCTTGTGCTTTAAACGGCCCATAGTGGGCGTAGCGCGGTTTCGGTAGATGTCCGAGCACTGCCAGTGCCACCGCCTGCGCCTTGTCGCCTGATACACGAATAATGCCGACGCCACCACGACCGGGAGCAGTCGCTACTGCAGCAATGGTATCTTGGTGGACGGCGTTGGTCATATCGGTACCTTAAAAACAGAAGTCGTAAAGCGGCATTGTACATGAGGCCGACGAACAGCCATAAAAAAGGACGCCGAAGCGCCCTTTTCATTTTCTCATCAGCACTCAGTGCTTACGAATTTTCTATCTGTTTAGTAATCACATACTGCTGAGCAATCGACAGCACGTTGTTCACTACCCAGTACAGTACTAGACCAGCAGGGAACCACAGGAAAAATACGGTGAAAATTACCGGCATAAACTGCATAACGCGCGCTTGCATTGGATCTGGCGGCGTTGGGTTAAGCTTCATTTGAATAAACATCGAAGCACCCATGATCAACGGCAGGATGAAATACGGATCCATCACTGACATATCACGAATCCACAAGAAGAACGGCGCTTGACGCAGTTCAACGGATTCCATTAATACCCAATACAAAGAAATAAACACTGGCATCTGCACCAAAATTGGCAAACAGCCACCCAGTGGATTGATCTTCTCTTCTTTATACAGCTTCATCATTTCTTGACCAAGCTTCTCACGGTTATCGCCGAATTTTTCTTTGATTTCGGCCATCTTCGGAGCGACTTTACGCATATTCGCCATTGAGCGGTAGCTGGTCGCCGATAGCTTAAAGAAGGCCGCTTTAATAACCACGGTCAGCAAGATAATAGCCACACCCCAGTTACCTACGAAGCCATGAATAAACTCAAGCAACCAGAACAAAGGCTGAGCGATAAACCACAAAATACCGTAATCAACGGTTAAATTTAGATTAGATGCAATGCCTTCTAAACGTTCTTGGTCTTTAGGGCCAACATACAACTGAGCACCAATATTGCCAGTTTCACCAGCTGCAATACTCATTGGCGCATCGTAGAAACCAAATACGTAGTTACCTTTAACAAAACGGCCGTTGTAGGTGTGTTGAGTTTCTTGCGATGGAACCCACGCAGATAGGAAGTAGTGTTGAAGAATCGCTGCCCAACCGCCATCTTCAACCGATTTATAGGCTTCATCTTCTAAATCACTAAAGCTGATTTTCTTATAACGATCTTCTTTCGTCGTTAACGCTGCACCCAGATACGCTTGCATACCCATAGCTGAAGAAGCAGATGGATCGCTAGAACCATCTCGCTTTAACTGAGCATAAAACGCACCCTGCCATTCGCTATCTGAAGTGTTGGTAATGCGGTAGTTCATATCCATTAGATAATCGCCACGACGGAAGGTATAAATCTTCTCAATCTTAGCTTTATCACTAACATGAGTTAGAACAACGGTAATCACTTGCTGATCATCAGACAAAGTATAGGTAGTTTGGGCAGCGCTATATAACGCAGGACCTGCCTTATCAATACCGTCTTTGCCGACTAAACCACTCTGCGCAACATAAGTGCGACGCTGGTTTTTCTCTAGCAATACGAAGGGTACGTCTTGTTGATCAATCGACAGTGGGTAAGCCGGCAATAACACCTCGGTTACTTCACCACCGCGTGGATCAATTTTGACTTGTAGAACATCGGTAGTCACCGTAATCAGCTCACCGGTTGGTTCAGCTGATACAGAAACATCTGTTACGGGTGCATCAACAATCGGTTGATCGCCTGTACCTACAACGGGTGTTTCATAAACGTCCGTGGTTTGTGGAGCATCCGATGCTTGTGTAACTTCTGCGCTAGCAATCGGCGCGTTATTTAGGTTTTTCTGTCCATAATCCTGATTCCAGGTATAAATCAGAAAGTAAGTACTAACGGCCAGGCCAATAAATATGGCCAATCTGCGGATATCCATGATCAGGGTTTCCGTTGACAACAAGTAGGTGAATGGGTGGGTAAATCGGGGACGGGATCAACACCATGGGAACCCCAGGGATGACACCGACCTATCCGTTTCGCGGCAAGCATACCACCACGAAGCGCTCCATACCGCTGAATTGCTTCGGCAGCGTAAGAAGAACACGTAGGATAATAGCGACAACGGCTGGGGAAAAGAGGACTGATGGCATAGCGATAGACAGCTATCAAAGACAGCAAGACCTTAGCGCCCGGTTTGACGCCGCTTGTTGCGGTTTCCGTTTGCTTGTCGGCCATGAGGTTGCTTCAGTCTGAACCAGAGGGCGTCGATCATCTCACGAATTTGCTGGTTGTCCAGTCCGGTAATACCAGATCGGGCAAGAATAACCAGATCAAGCGCCGCAATATCGTGCTGGTGAGCACGAAATGACTCGCGGATAAGCCGTTTGACACGATTACGGTCTACAGCTCGCTTAATCTGTTTTTTCGCCAGCACGAATCCGATTCGTGGCTGATCTTGCTCATTAGGAGCGGCTAACACCAAGAGGTCAGCCGTACTCCCACGCAACGCTGTGTTGTCAAAGACTCGCTTAAACTCAGCAGGTTTTAACAATCGCGATTGACGGCGAAATGCTAAATCCGGCATGCACAGACGTTCGATGGGATTCAACGAACAATTATGCTGTCAGGCTATGACGGCCTTTTGCACGACGACGAGCCAAAACTAATCGGCCGTTTTTAGTAGCCATACGAGCACGAAAACCGTGAGTACGCTTACGTTTTAATACGCTTGGTTGGAAAGTACGTTTCATAACACTGTCACCCGTTAAGTGAAAAGGGTCTAATTTTTAAGGGCGGCAATTGTATGAAAATCAAAGGGTAATAGCAATGGCTAATTTCTATTCAATTTTGCTGACCGTAATTTTGAATTTTGTTTACTAAAGAATATGTATGAAATGATGTTTAAAGAAAGAGGAGATAGTTTGTATTTATTATTCTTATAGAGCTACTTTTCTGTGAATAACTAATAATTTTCTATATAAATCAATAAGATACAGAAATGATAAGTTCGGTACTACATGCGTTTAACGTATGTACGAGCTGGGTAAAAGCGGTGTACAGAATGCTAGTTTATGCACAAGGTGAATTCTTGCTAGAAATTCTCACGATTCTGTACCCAAGTTCGTCCCCCAGTTGTCAGGTCTGTTATCCACAGGGCCATTTCTTTCTTAATAATAGCGGTAATAGCTGTGGATAACCCGCCGCCTCTTGGGTAGAATGGCTGGCTCGATTGAAATCTTTGATGACGCTAGTAACAGGGGTAACCGTGACGGGTTTGTGGCAAGACTGCCTTGGGCATTTACAGCATGAGTTGCCTGCGCAGCAATACAACACATGGATCAGACCTTTGATCGCGAGTACGGAAAACGGTCAGTTAGTTCTGAGCGCCCCTAATCGCTTTGTCAAAGATTGGGTTAAAGACAAGTATCTGCAGCGTATTCAAGAAATCTTATCCGAACTTAACGGCGGTCGTATCACTCATGTCGATGTGACTGCTGGTGAGTCGCGCCCTATGTTTAGTCCTCAGGCTGCGCCAAGACCAGAACCACGGCCTGCGGCGTCGTCGGTTGAAGGGTTTGCTTTTGCTGCGCCTCGAGTGGAAGCTGAAGAACCAACCAGCACTTTTTCACCGATTGCATCTTCACCGTTAAAAGAATCACCTTCTACTAATAACAACAATGAGTTTGGACGTCAGTCTTCTTCTAATCTCATTTTGCCTGGTCAGGCTTCTTTTAATACTGATCCTATGCCGTCGGCTCCGGTTTCTAATAAACCGAAACGTAATGTGCAGGTTGAAGGTGGTATTCAGCATCAGAGTTTCTTGAATTCGACATTTACCTTTAAAACCTTTGTTGAAGGTAAATCAAACCAGCTAGCGCATGCCGCAGCTAAGCAGATTGCTGAAAATGCCGGTGGTTCTTACAACCCTCTATTTATATATGGTGGTGTTGGTTTAGGTAAAACCCACTTAATGCATGCGGTAGGTAATCATCTGCAAAGTAAAAATCCGAATGCAAAAGTACTTTATGTGCATTCAGAACGCTTTGTGCAAGACATGGTAAAAGCATTACAGCTAAATGCGATTAACGAATTTAAGCGCTTTTATCGTGGTTTAGATGCTTTATTAATTGACGATATTCAATTTTTTGCGGGCAAAGAACGTTCGCAAGAAGAGTTTTTCCATACCTTTAACGCTTTGTTAGAGGGTGGTCAGCAAATGATTTTAACCTGTGATCGCTACCCAAAAGAGATCAATGGATTAGAAGAACGCTTAAAGTCACGTTTCGGCTGGGGTTTAACCGTTGCTGTTGAACCACCAGAGCTGGAAACACGAGTGGCCATTTTGATGAAAAAGGCTGAACAAACTGGTGTTAATCTGCCCGACGATGCGGCATTCTTTATTGCCCAGAAGATCCGTTCCAACGTACGGGAACTGGAGGGCGCGTTAAAACGCGTGGTTGCGAATTCGCACTTCACAGGAAGTGAAATTACGCTGCCGTTTATTAAAGAATCGTTAAAAGATTTGCTCGCTTTACAAGACAAACAGGTCAGCGTTGAAAATATCCAGCGAACGGTTGCTGAGTATTACAAAATCAAGATGTCTGATTTATTATCTAAGCGCCGCACCCGTTCTATCGCTCGTCCTAGACAAGTAGCGATGGCACTGAGTAAAGAACTTACCAACCACAGCTTGCCAGAAATTGGCGAGTTGTTTGGCGGGCGAGATCACACCACAGTGTTACACGCGTGCCGTAAAATTAAAGAATTACAGGAAACCAGTGCAGACGTTCGGGAAGACTATAAGAACTTACTGCGATCACTGACAACCTAGATCTGAGTGGAGAATCATGAAATTCGTTATCTCTAGGGAAGCCCTTCTGCGGCCTTTGCAATTGGTGGCAGGCGTTGTGGAAAAACGTCAGACGCTACCAGTACTGTCTAACGTACTGCTGGAAGTAGAAGGTCAGCAACTGTCTTTGACGGGTACAGATCTTGAAGTTGAACTGGTCGGACGAGTGACGCTTGATGAAGTCGGCGAAGAGGGCGCAATTACAGTGCCTGCTAAAAAGCTGATGGATATTTGCCGTTCGTTGCCAGATGGCGCACAGATTGAAGTCGAACAAGATGATCAGCGCGTTAACGTACGCTCTGGTCGTTCGCGTTTTACGCTGTCTACCTTGCCTGCAACTGAATTTCCAAATGTCGACAACATCGCTGGCGAACAGTCGTTTACTCTGGCCCAAGGCAGCCTGCGTCGTATTATCGACCGCACTAGCTTTGCCATGGCACAGCAAGATGTTCGCTACTACTTAAATGGTATGTTGATAGAAGTGAGTGCTAATGGTTTGCGCGCAGTCGCAACTGATGGTCATCGCCTAGCGACATGCCATGTTGCGGTTAGTGGCCCAGAAGTCGCTCAGCAAATTATTCTGCCGCGTAAAGGCGTGCTGGAGTTGGCTAAGTTGCTGACTGATCCAGAAGCCACTGTTAGCGTTTCGTTAAGCACTAACCACTTGCGTACCCATACTGAGAATTTCACCTTCACCTCTAAGTTGGTCGATGGCAAGTTCCCAGATTATGGACGTGTTATTCCTAAGGGCGGCAACAACGTTATGCTGGCTGATCGTTTGGAATTACGCCAAGTATTTAACCGTACTGCGATTCTTTCTAACGAAAAATATCGTGGTGTGCGTTTAGTGCTAGCAACGGATGTTTTGCAGGTTTTTGCTAACAACCCAGAGCAAGAAGAAGCAGAAGAATCGGTAGCGGTAGAATACAAAGGTGATGCTTTAGAAATGGGCTTCAACGTATCTTACCTACAAGATGTTATGGGCGTGCTAGATACTCAGCAAGTTAAGCTGACCTTATCTGATGCCAATAGCAGCGCACTTTTAGAAGAGCCAGAAGGCGGCGATGCCATGTATGTGGTTATGCCGATGCGTCTGTAGTATTACTTCCTGATATGCCTATTCGGCAACTTCAAATCAGCGGCGTGCGCAACTTACAGCCGCTGACCATAACCCCGCATAGCGGGGTTAATTTCATTTATGGCGAGAACGGTTCTGGCAAGACGAGCATACTCGAAGCCATTGCGGTGATGGCTGCCGGCAAGTCGTTTCGTACCTCTCAGCTTAAACATGTTATGAGTCACGATGCTGATCGCATGGAATTGCGCATGAGCGTTGAAGACCTGCATCGCGGCGAGTGCGAGCTAGATAGTTTGCGCTTAAAGGGAGGGGATCATTTGCTGAAGCAAAATGGTTCTGTTCTCACGTCTCAGGCCGAAGCGGCACATTGGTTACCGGTTCAGATCATAGAGCCAAATACATTCAAGTTATTGGCTGGCTCTCCCGAAGAACGACGACAGTTTATTGATTGGGGAGTGTTCCACGTGGAACACGGCTTCATGGATCAGTGGAAGACCTTCCGCAAACAGCTGAAACAACGCAATGCCGTTCTCAAGCAAAAAGAGAGCGAATGGCTGAGCGTTTGGAACGCCGGATTTGTTGAGAGCGCCCTTACCATCGACAAACACAGAAGAGACTACCTTAAGCGTTTTAAACCCGAATTTGAGCGTATTCTTACCGCTCTTGATCCTGATGTAGACGTCACCTTGGCGTATTTTCCGGGATGGGACAAAGATTCGGAACTGAGTGATGTGCTAACACGTCAGCAAGAACGAGATCTCGCTTTAGGGTACACTCAGTCAGGGCCACACAGAGCTGAGCTGCGCATCAAATGCGATAAGCAACCGGCCGCCGAGATCTTATCGCGCGGACAGCAAAAAACAGTGGTGGCGGCTCTTAAGATTGCTCAAGGTTCATTGTTTCAACAAGAGAGTGATCGACGCACCATCTACTTAGTGGATGATCTCGCGTCAGAATTGGATGAAAAGCACCGTTTTGCTTTATGCAAACTGCTAGAAGATTTAAAATGTCAGGTCTTTATTACCAGCATCGATAAAGACAAGCTGACCGATGTATGGCAGCCCGTTGCCAGTAAAGTGTTCCACGTGGAACACGGACGTTTAACAGAAGAAGCGTAAGCCCATTTTGTAGGAACACGCGCAAGCGGGCAGATATCTAGCGCAATACGACAAGACGCTAGAGCACCGAATTAATTATGAGGAACACCACGAATGAGTGAGCAGATTTACGACTCGTCGAGTATTAAAGTCCTAAAAGGGCTGGATGCCGTACGTAAAAGACCAGGGATGTACATTGGCGATACAGACGATGGCACAGGCCTGCATCACATGGTGTTCGAGGTCGTGGATAACTCCATTGATGAAGCCTTGGCTGGTCACTGTGATTCCGTTGATGTTGTGATTCATCCGGATAACTCAGTATCGGTATCCGATAACGGCCGTGGTATTCCTACTGAGCTGCACGAAGAAGAAGGCGTATCGGCTGCAGAAGTTATCTTAACCGTACTGCACGCAGGCGGTAAGTTCGATGATAACTCCTATAAAGTATCTGGCGGTTTGCACGGTGTGGGTGTTTCAGTTGTTAACGCACTGTCTGAAAAGCTAAAGCTGACCATTCGTCGCGGCGGTAAGTTGTATGAGCAGGAATACACTCATGGTGTACCTGATTATCCGTTGAAAGAAGTTGGTGTAAGTGCCACTAACGGTACTATGGTGACCTTCCTACCATCGAAGCAAACCTTCACCAAAACTGAATTCAGCTACGACTACCTAGCTAAGCGTTTACGCGAATTGTCATTCTTGAACTCTGGTGTGCGTATTCACCTGAAAGATGAGCGCAGCGATAAAGAAGACTTGTTCGAATTCCAAGGTGGTTTGGCGTCCTTCGTTAACTACCTGAACGAAGGCAAAACCGTTGTGAACGACGTGTTTCACTTCAACGTTCAGCGCGATGAAGCCAACGATGGCATTGGCGTAGAAGTAGCGATGCAGTGGAATGATGGCTTCCAAGAAAACATCTACTGCTATACCAACAATATCCCGCAGCGCGACGGTGGTAGTCACTTGGCTGGCTTCCGTGCTGCGCTGACGCGTACGTTGAATACCTACATCGAGAAAGAAGGCCTAGCCAAGAAACACAAAGTGGCAACGACAGGTGATGACGCTCGTGAAGGTTTAACCGCGATTATCTCGGTAAAAGTACCTGATCCTAAGTTCAGCTCGCAAACCAAAGACAAGCTTGTATCTAGTGAAGTGAAGCCAGCGGTAGAGCAAGAAATGGGGCGTTTGTTCTCAGAATATTTGCTCGAATTCCCGCAACAAGCCAAAGAATTGGTTGGCAAAATGGTCGATGCAGCACGTGCGCGTGAAGCAGCCCGTAAAGCTCGCGAAATGACCCGCCGTAAAGGCGCTCTCGATATCGCCGGTTTGCCAGGTAAACTCGCCGATTGCCAAGAAAAAGACCCAGCCCTTTCTGAAGTGTACCTAGTGGAAGGGGACTCTGCGGGCGGTTCTGCGAAGCAGGGCCGTGACCGCCGAAACCAAGCGATCCTACCGCTAAAAGGTAAGATCCTTAACGTTGAAAAAGCACGCTTCGATAAGATGATTTCATCCGCCGAAGTGGGCACCCTGATTACCGCATTGGGCTGTGGTATTGGCCGCGAAGAATTTAACCCAGACAAACTGCGTTACCACCGCATCATCATCATGACCGATGCCGACGTCGACGGTGCGCACATTCGTACGCTGCTGTTGACCTTCTTCTTCCGTCAAATGCCAGAAATTATCGAACGCGGGCACATCTACATTGCTCAGCCGCCGTTGTACAAAATCAAACGCGGCAAGCAAGAGCAGTACATCAAAGACGAAGAAGCGATGGAGAGTTACCTAACTCATATCGCATTGGAAAAAGCAGCGCTGCATCCAAGTGCTGACGCGCCAGCGATTACTGATATCGCCTTTGCTGAAATCGTAGCCCAGTATCGTGCCGCGCAAGAAACCGTCAAGCGTATGTCGAACCTAGTGCCAGGCGAAGTACTGCACCAGATGGTCACTCTTCCGCGCCTAAGCCCTGCAGACCTTGAAAGTGAGGCGATGGTTAAGGATTGGACCGAAAAGCTCTCAGCCGTCCTCCCAGACGCTGGCCGCAGCGGTAGCCACTTCGAAGTGGCCGTACTAAAAGACAGTGAACGCAATAACTACAACGTCGAAATTAAAGTAATAACCCACGGTATGGCGCGTGAATACTTGCTGGATAAAGACTTCTTCGGCGGTAGCGGTTACAACAAACTCGCCTCTATGAGCGAAATGTTGCGTGATACGCTGGATGAAACAGCTTACATCCAACGTGGCGAACGTGTTCACCCAATCGTCGACTTCTGGGACGCCGTGCAATGGTTACTGTCGGAAGCGAAAAAAGGCTTCAACATCCAGCGCTATAAAGGACTGGGCGAAATGAACCCAAGCCAGCTATGGGAAACCACCATGGACCCAGAAACACGTCGCATGCTGCAAGTAACCATCGACGACGCCGTAGGCGCCGATAAGATGTTTACCACGCTCATGGGCGACGAAGTAGAACCGCGTCGTGCCTTTATTGAAGCGAATGCGTTGAACGTAGCGAACTTGGATTTTTGATCTGAGTTTGTTGTGGGGAAGGCAGCCAATGGCTGCCTTTTTTGTATTTTGGGTATGAAAAAGCCCGCACTAAGCGGGCCTAATCAAATCATACGTCTTTGGTGGGCTGCCGAAGCAGGGATATCCAAAGCTCACTGAAAAACTGTAAACTTTTACCGCGGATCTGTCAAAGTTAAATAGTGTAAATCAAGGAAGACTTATGCCCTACAGAGATATTGAGAAAGTGCTATCCCCTGGACGCCTTTTTACCTATCGGAATGCGGTAAAAACTATTCTAGGTGTTGATAGTGAAGATATAACGTTAAAACTATACGAATGGAATGCAAAGCTCTCTGGGCACTTTCTATTCCCATTGCATATCTATGAAGTGATGTTGCGAAATGCTATTTCAGATGCAATTTCACAGAGGTACGGTTTAGACTGGCCGGTCAATACAGTATTTCAGAATTCTTTACCAAAGAAAGAAAAAGCCGATTTACTAAATTTAGTGACACCCACGTATGATGGGTTAGGAAAAGTAGTTCCCGAACTGAATTTATACTGGTTTGAAAGTATGCTGACACAAAGACATGAAGCACGTATTTGGAAACCATATAGCAGTATGACTTTCCCAAATGCTAGTGTTGATGCGGCAAATTTGCGGGTGATATTGAATAAAGAGTGTAAGAAGATTCGTAAATTAAGAAACCGTATAGCACATCATGAACCAATTTTTAATCAGGCTAATATGCAGGAAATATTAGGACACATTCAAACGGCTGTGGCATTTCGTTGTACTACTACCGAAGCGTGGTTGATGAATTGTGAGCAAGTTTCGGAATTGCTAATTAATCCTATTATTTAGCGATAACGCTATGGTTATTAAAAAATACTGGTAAAAACATTATGGATAAAGATCGTAAGCGTGAAATTGCACAATCAAAAAATATACCTATCTGGACAAAATCCTCGCTGTTATATGGGGATTCTACAATTACTCGTGCTTTGATAGCGGCATTACCATATATCGGTGGTTCACTAGATTTAATTTTAAGTCAGAAGGGCGAGAAATTCGTTCAGCAACGTATGGAAATATTAATTTCTGAGATTAATCTCAGACTGAATCGTGTTGAGAAGTGTACGATCAACCCCGAAGACGAAGAGGGTGTTTATGATTTATTTCAGTCAGTATGTGAGAAGGTGATACGGACAAAGTCTGAAGATAAAATTAAACATTTTGCTAGGCTCTTTAGTGATTGCGTAAGTGGTGAGAAAGAGTGGGATGAAACGGAAGCTGCCGCGAGGTTGATTTCCGAATTTTCCGATACACATATAATAATTTTAAAAATATTCGCAACTGCAAAGCAAAGTGAAACAGACGGTTTTATGGGTTTAAAAGTTATTCCATTATTTGATAACAGTGTGATCAAAGATGTTGAGCCCTTGATCGAAAGTTTAAATTATTTATCTGAAGCAGCTTTGAAAATGTATTGTTCTGAGTTGGTTTCTAGGGCGCTACTGCATGATGAAGGTGCAACACGCTGGGGCAATCATTCCTTAAAAATTCTAGCACCAACTCCTTTGGCCGATTGGTTGCTCGCTAAAATCGGAGAGTCCGCGCAGTCGTAATAGCAAATGTTGTTTAATGATGAAATAGTGCTTTGAGACAATAATTATTAACGTCTTCATATAATTAGTTTCATTGGGAGAAAAGGCACTGTTCGGCATTAGGATAAAAATGAGGTATTGCCTTATGAAAACTGAAGAGTTTGATCAAAAATTTGATGATGGTGTTGAAGATATTGACGGTGATCTTGATTTGTCGACGGTGCGTCGTGTGAATCAGGAGTCTAAGCGTATCAATGTGGATTTTCCTGCGTGGGTTGTTGATTCATTAGATCGCGAAGCTGCCCGAATCGGTGTGACCCGTCAATCCATTATTAAGGTGTGGTTGGTTGAGCGCTTGCAAATGGAGGCTAATAATCATCCTGAATAAGTGTCAGTTCATCTTATGTAGTTCTTACTCTAGTGCGTGAATGCTCGATGGGTGTAGACTGGTTATGTAATCAAAACAAGGAGTGTTGAATGTCCCAAGTATATAGTCTCAAACTAAATCATGTAGGTTTGATTGTCCGAGGTAAGCATTCTCATGATCATAACCCTGGAAAAATGGAACAGCATGCTGATTGCATACTCCCAGGTGGTCAGCCTGTAGGTTTCTTTGGTAATGGTGGTGATGCGTCTAGTGGAGTTAGTGGACCAAGTTTTGGTAGTTCAAGTAATTCGTGGGCGGCAGGCCCATCAGCTATTTGGAATAGTAAGGGATTAAATATGAAGGGAATGGTTGCCTACATCGAGGACTTAAGAAAAATACGTCCAATGTATGTCGACGCGGCACTTGCTAAAAAATATGATATTAAATCCACTGTCTTGCTGTTAGAAGTGACGAAGGATCAAGCTGATTTATTTAAGAGATATTGGACTCAGTTGAAGTTAAATCCTGGTGCTTTCAATATCTTAGGTGGTAATTGTTCCACGCATGCCTCTGAAGCTTTTATTGATGCAAAAATATTAACAAAAGGCATCCCTGGGTTAGATACTCCAAATAATCTCTACAAACAACTGAGTGAAAAATACATTGGAAAATGTCAAACATTCAGTGGGTATATTGGTGTGAGAAATAAAGGCGGAGATCTATATGATCTTGTTGTGGAGTAGTATAAATAAAGTAGTGAATTTATTGGTTGTAGTGATATTGTTTTCAATTATAGGAGCGTGTGCTATGTCAGATAATATAGAGTTAACATGGGAATGGCCTGACGGTCGAGTTTCTGATCAAAAATTTCTAATAAAAGTTAACAATGTAGAATCAAAGAGTTCCGGTTTTTTTGGAATAGGGAAGTCCCCATCGATAGCTAGCAACATACCCTCTCCAGTGGTATTGACGGGTGAAATTTTAAAAGATGAAATGTTAGAAGGGAAAAGTATCAAAGTAACTTTGCCAAAGCTTGAGTTAGAGTCAATAAAATCGGGAGATTATGCCGTGGTCGGTGTTATGGATGAAAATACATGTATTTGCATTGTCAAAGTAGCTTCTTCGAGTGAAGATATTTCGAAAGTATCATGTCCATAAAGTAAATGATTGATATTATTGTAATAGCCGTAGTTTTTGTTTTCGTAACTTATTTAGCTTTATTTTTCTCACAAAGAAAATTAATTTATAGAGCACCACATCCAAGTTACTTATTGTATAAGAAATATAAAAATCAATCACTCGTTTTAACTACGAGTGATTTTACTAACCTTTACGGTTGGTGTATTCCAACTCAATCTGAAATATCGACGAATATTGAAATAATTTATTTCGGTGGTAATGCACAAGACTCATGTACCATATTGAAAACGCTTTCAGTCTTACCTGCCCAAGATATTTTTACGTTTAACTATCGAGGTTATGGGCAGAGCGAGGGGTACCCAAGTGAGAAGACTCTGTGTCGGGATTCGCTTGAAATTTTTGACTTGGTAAGATCAAAGAATCCTAAATCAAAAATAGTAGTTATTGGTTATAGCTTAGGAAGCGCTATAGCTGGTTATCTTGCTACGCATAGAGAAGTACATAAACTGGTTTTATTGTGCCCTTTAAGTAGTATATCCAGAATCGCCTCAGAGAGATTTTTAATTCCAAGAATAATTGTAAAAGACAGCTTTGATCTAGAGAGAACTGCGAAAAAAATCGAAGCGTACAGTTTAGTGATTCTTGCGGAGAATGACCTAGATATTCCCGCATCGCATTCTCGTAGCGTGTATGAAAATATTTCGGGGCAGAAATTACTTAAAGTCATCATTAATGAAAATCACAACACGATATTTGATAGCAAAGAGACTATTTCATCAATAAATGCGTTTATTCAGCACGATAACAGATAAATTCTTATTGTAGTCTTTCTCGGCTGACCCCATACCTCGTACTCCGCCAGTCATCTTCTCAACACAGCCCTTCGTCACTAAATCCGCCAAATGCCGCGTTGCCGTTGCTTTACTCACCTTGGTGACTTTCTGATATTGCCCATGCGTTTGTGGCATTCACGTAGCAACGGCTGCACTGCTGATTCTTGCCAGGAGAAGTTCGGCCAAGCGGTTGATTGCCAGATCCAATCATGTTCCACGTTATGCACTAGGCGCTGCCCCAAGGAAGGTGCTTTTGAATGGTGAGCCGATTAAATTTCTTATTCGGCTCACTTAGTGAGCCAATAATAGGCTTTATTCGACTCACGCTGCAACTTTCTGGGTTATCTAGTTCGTTTTTGGGGAAGACTCAGGCCTTATAAGCCTCAATTTCAGTCTTCCACTTTTCAACCAGCGCTCGGTTGTCGTGGTCGTTAGGATGGAAGTCTTCGCGGTAGAAGTCTTTAAACGGGCCTTTGATACAGGTAAATAAACCGGTTTCGCTGAACAGCGCTGCATAGGCATCTTTCATGTGTGCCCAGCTCGGCATGCGGCGGGCGTTAAACAATAAATAGAAGGTACGAGCAAAGCTGAGCATAGGGAACAGGATGGAGACAGATCGCATAATCCTTTTCAGGAGTTTACGGCTACCGCCTGTGCTCATGTAAACATCAAAGGCCACGGCTTTGTGTTCAATTTCTTCAATGGCGTGCCAGATCAGTAGATTTTTCACCGCCGGATGCATATCGGCGAGCTGTTCGGGGTGGGTAAGTACATACTCTGCCACGATGGCCGTAATATGTTCGAGACATACGGTTGCTGCTAAGCGCTCTCTGGCTGAGCGCTTGTTATTTAGAAACCCAATGGCTCGTTCAACTCGCTTCTCAATGGCTAGTGCATTCCAGCCCAAGGATTGTAGCTTTAGATTGGCGAGCTTGTGCTGATTGGTGTGGTGCGCTTCTTGGCGAGTAAAATCTTGGATATCCTGCAGCAATTGGGGATCGGTCACCTTATCTTTGAAGGCTCTCACCGATTCAATGAACATTTGCTCGCCCGGTGGAAAGGTGCCCGACAGCACGGTCATGAACGCCGTCATAAAAGGGTTGTTACGATACCAGTCCATTTTGTCGATGGCATCGAAAGCGAAGTCCATTTTACGCACTTCAATATTTTGATGTGCCGATTCGGCGATAGTCGCCATGACAGCGCTCCTACTAGACGATGAGTGAATACATAAGATAGTTGTAACCGACAATGGCGGGCCAACTCAAGGTCTGTGGGGGCCACCGCCTATTAAAGAGTATGACGTCATTCAGAAGGTGGCGTCACACAGCGGGCAATTGGACCCCAACTGCACTGCGTTAGCAGATATACTTATGTTTAAATTTCATCCGCATGGAGTCAGTATGCGACATTTATGGTTTGTATGTGCCGTTTTATTTTCCAGTATGGCTTTTGCCGAACCGCCTGTGGCGGATATTCATGCAGAAGAAGTAACGGCCCATACCGAAACTCAAAAGATAGAGAATTTAATTTCAACCCTTGAAAGCGAAGCCGATAGGGGAGCACTAGTAGATAAGCTCAAGCTGTTGCTGGAGGTAAATGAGCCAGCTAAGACTGATTCGTTAGTGGAGGGTCTGATTGATTTAGACAGTACCGGTAATGGTCTAGCCAATGAGTTAATGCGAATTTTGAATTCGTATGGGTTTAGTGATTCTTTGATAGGAGATCTGCTGGTTTTACTGGTCGCCTTATTTGTTATAGGAATTTTTGTCTTTTTAAATGGCATGTTGGCCATTCGCTTAGAAAAACGTATGCGAAAAATTGCTAAGCGTCTTGAGCTAAGCCGAGATCGTTTTCAAACATTATTCTCTTTGCAGCGTTGGGCAGGTTATTTATTTGGTTCTATTGTCAGTCTTTATGCCTGTACCAACGTACTATCTGATTACTATCCCAAAGCGGCTGAATTTCTAGCCTTTGAATCCGTATTCTCGTCGGCCTTTATGCTTATTGTCGTCGCTTTGGTTTTTATGCTGATTTGGGAAGGGGTAAATGCTCTACTTGAATTTATTGTGCATAAAAATAGCCATTTATCGAGTAGCCGCTTTCAAACCATCACACCGATTATTCGTAACATACTTTTATTTACCCTCAGTTTATTGTCGATCATGGTGGTGTTGTCTGAGTTAGGTATCGACATTATGCCATTGCTTGCCGGTGCGGGGGTTCTGGGTATTGCGGTAGGTTTTGGTGCGCAAACCTTAGTGAAAGATTTTCTGACCGGGCTTACAGTTATTTTCGAAGACTTGTTACAAATAGGCGATGTCATTCAGTTGGGTGATCACTTTGGTGTGGTCGAGAAAATTTCGTTGCGAAAAATTCAGATAAGAGATCTGGATGGCGCTGTGATTACCGTGCCATTTGGTGATATTTCAGTAGTTAAAAATCTGACCAAAGATTTCAGCTTTGCGTTATTTAATATTGGTGTGGCTTATCGCGAGAATATTGATGATGTACTGGTATGTTTAAAAGAAATCGATGAAGATTTACGCAACGACGAGGTGTATGGAGACAAGATACTAGAACCAATGGAGATTTTCGGTTTAGACGAATTTGCCGATAGCGCGGTAATGATCAAAGCGCGTATTAAAACGAAATCTCACGACCGTTGGAATGTTATGCGTGAATATAATCGTCGTATGAAGATAGCGTTCGACGAGCGTAATATTGAAATACCTTTCCCTCATCAAACCATCTATTTTGGTGAAGATAAATCGGGTCGAGCGCCAAGTGCAAAAATTGAATTGGATAAACCCCAAGAGGCTAAACCAGAAGTTAAGGCTGAGACTAAGCCCGACATCAAACGAGGAACCGAAGAGGTCTAGTTGATTTAGGAAGCAATAAAAAGCCCCGCTGTTTAGCGGGGCTTTTTTGTAGCGTATTCGATAGTGTTTTAACTATTTATCGCGTGGACCAAATAGCAACCAAGCCACAAAGCCAGCGACGGGCAAGAATAGAATCGCAAGAATCCATACTACCTTAGCGCCCGTTGACGTTTGGCGTGACTGCACGACGTTAATCAAAGCGTAAATATCTGCAATCAGAATAATAAGCCCAAACAAACCGGTAATTTGAATCTGCATGTTAATGTCCTTGGTTAATCTAAATTAAAAGCGCTTACCACTGGTCGTGTTGGTAATCATGGTGCCAGTGAACTTTGTCGATGATATCTCTTCGACGGTGGAATTGATCCAGTGTTCAACCTGATCGTGTAATTCTTGCGTGCTTAAGTTCGTTGTATCAATCACGCGGCTGATAACGACTGTAATTGTTCCTGGACGTTTTATCCAATGATCATGCGGCCAGAATTCTCCGGCATTATGAGCAACGGCCAGCACGGGGGCATTGTTCTTTACTGCAAGCATGGCCGCGCCCTTAGAGAAGGCTTTACGAGTTCCGGGCGGCACGCGGCTACCTTCTGGGAATATCAAAATATGAAAGCCATTATGTAAGCGTTCCGCACCGTCTTTTACTAATTGTTTTAACGCTTGGGCGCGCTGCATGCGATCAATCAATATCGGGTGCATGTGTTTCAATAGCCAACCAAAGAGCGGCGCTTTAGTAAGTTCTTGCTTGGCGACCTGAACTTGCGGGTACAGCAACATGGGTAACATGAAGGTTTCCCAGCTGCTTTGGTGTTTAGCTAATATAACGCAACGCTGTTCGCCTTCCGGGATATGTTCTGCACCGACAACACGCCAGTGTATGCCGGTAATCGCCTCTGCTGACCATAAAATCATGCGGCAAAATGGACGTGCCACCCAGCGATGACGTAACTTTAGCGGCAATAGGGGGATGAATATCAAGCTAGGTAGCATCCAAAATAGCGCGAACACACATAGCCATAGGTACAGCAAGAGTGTGCGTGCGCCATAAAAGGTAAGTTGAATACTCGTTAGTACCGGTGGTGTTTTCATCGCTTCTCGCAGGCTTATGATCCGCCCAATTTACACCCATCTCGCGGTGCGGAGCCGGGCATTCAACTTAGGCTGTATGTAATTAGAGTACGAGGAAACCCAATGGTAATAAAGCGGCGATGATAAGAAGTGAGCTTTATTCTGCTTGGCCCAGCAACCAATCTACAAAAGCAGACAAGTCGTCGAATACAGGCCGATCACTGAGTTCCGCATCAGCCTTTAATTTTGGTAGCGTGCGTTCGCCTTTGCCTGTCATAACTAACGCTGTTTTACAGCCAGCACTGGCCCCAGCTTTTAAGTCTGTGAGTGAATCACCTACCATCCAAGCATCGTTAGCAGAAACACCTAACGCTTGTTCTATTTGGTGGATTAAGCCTGGCATTGGCTTACGGCAATCACAATGGTCATCGGGAACATGCGGGCAAAAAGCGATATGCGCAAATTCACCGCCGTGTTCAGCCGTCAACGAACTCATTTTGTTGTGCATGCCATTCAATACTTCAATTGGGAAAAATCCACGGCCAATTGCCGACTGGTTCGTCGCCACAGCAACGGTATAACCTGCGTTGCACAAACGACCAACGGCCTCAGCGCTACCCGGTATTGGCTGCCATTCATCCACTGAACGAATGTAATTGTCGGAGTCGTAATTTAGTACACCATCGCGGTCGAGGATAATCAGCTTCATAAAATTAGGATTCCGTAATGCTCGGCAGGTTGGCGCCATTAAAGAAAGTGAAAGGGAGATTATCGGTTTTTGAGTTATGGATGCAACTAAGTAGGGCAGAATAGAACCCGTATAAATAAAAAAGCCCAGCGACTTCTCAGTGGCTGGGCTTTTCAGCAGTAACAATTACAGTACAGATATATCCGCAATTGCCATAAACAAGCCACTAAGCTGTTTTAGCAGCGCTAGGCGGTTGTTCTTAACGGCTTCGTCATCAGCGATCACCATTACGTTGTCGAAGAAGGCATCGACGACTTCGCGTAGGCCCGCTAATTCCGTTAATGCCGCGCTGTAGTCACCGTTCGCAAGTAGCGGCTCAACCACGGCTTTTTTCGCGGCAACTTGTTCAGCTAGCGCTTTTTCTTCGGCTTGTTGCAGCAGTTCAGCATTCACTTTGGCTTCAACGTTTTCGCCGCCATTCTTAGCCAGAATGTTGGAGACACGTTTGTTGGCAGCGGCGAGTGCTTGGGCGGCTTCTAATTTACCGAAGGTAAATACAGCTTGTACGCGACGGTTAATATCCAACGCATTGGTTACGCCCAGTGCACGTACAGACTGGAATACGCCCGTTGGAATGTTTTCGTCTTGATACCAAGCGCTGAAACGATCCAGCATGTATTCAGTTAGGGTTGCTTTGGTATCGGCACGCAGTTCAGTGGCCCATTCATTCGCCAACGCCCAATCAATTAAGTCGCCAAGGTCGATGTTGATTTGCTTTTCAACCAGCAAACGCAACACACCTAGTGATGCGCGACGCAACGCAAATGGGTCTTTAGAACCCGTTGGTAGCTGGCCAGTACCAAATAAGCCGACCAAGCTGTCGAGACGATCAGCCAAGGCGATCAGGGTGCCGGTTTGTGTTGCTGGTAAAGCATCCCCAGCGAACGCAGGCATGTATTGCTCAACCATGGCCGCCGCGACGTCTGCTGGCTCGCCATCGTGTTCGGCATAGTACTTACCAGCTAAACCTTGCAGGTCGGTAAACTCGGTCACCATGTTTGAAACAAGGTCGTTTTTGCATAGGTGCGCAGCGCGTTGAACCAGCGCTACATCGGCGCCAATGTGTTCAGCAATTTTGCTGGCTAATACGCTAATACGACGGGTTTTGTCGGCAGTAGAACCAAGGCCATTCACCCAGACCACGTTTTCCAATTTCGGGAAACGGCTGGCCAATGGGTTTTTACGATCGGTATCCCAGAAGAAAGCGGCATCGGATAAACGCGGACGAATCACCTTCTCGTTACCCGAGATCACTTGCTGTGGATCTTTACTTTCGATATTGGCGATGGTGATGAAGTTTGGCAGCAGTTTGCCGTCTTTCATCACGTGGAAGTACTTTTGGTGTTCTTTCATTGAAGACACCAGTGCCTCTGGCGGCACGCGCAGGAAGTCTTCATCAAACGACCCAGCCAAGGCTACCGGCCATTCGTTTAGGGCCGTTACTTCATCGAGCAAGTCGTCGCTGATGACGGCTTCGCCACCGAGTTTTTTACCTTCGGCCGTGACTTGTTCTTTGATCAAAGTGCCGCGTTCGCTGAAGCTCGCCATTACGTAGGCTGCGCGTAACTTATCTTGGTATTCCGACGGGTGTTCGATAACGATCTCGCCCGGCGCATGGAAGCGGTGACCACGGCTGGTGTTGCCGGCTTTTAAGCCAAGCACTTCGGCATCGACTACTTCGTTTCCAAACAACATGACTAGCCATTGTACGGGACGCACGAATTCAATACGTGACGAACCCCAGCGCATACGCTTAGGAATCGGCAACTTATCTAAGCTGTTTTGCACAATAGCGGCCAATAGCTCAGTGGTATTTTTGCCTTTGATCGTACGTTCGAGCATTAGCTTACCGGCATTCTTTTTGTCAGAATCTGGCGCTGTTTTTAATTCAGACGCATCGGCACCGGCGCGAGCGGCAAAGCCTAATGCGGCTTTGGTTGGCTTACCATCGGCGTCAAAAGCGATGTTTGCTGGCGGGCCGTACAACACTTCTTCTTGATCGGCTTGCTGCTCTGGTAACTCGGCAATGCGCACGGCTAAACGACGGGGTGCGGCGAATTGTTCAATCGCACCCATGGTTAAACCGGCGTCTTTTAAACCTTGTTCAATGCCTTGGGCAAAGGCGTTAGACAGATTTTTAAGCGCTTTCGGTGGCAGCTCTTCGGTGCCTAGCTCTACTAAGAAATCACGAGTGCTCATTATTTGGTCTCCTGCTGGGCAGCGTCTTTATCGGCTTTTTTCGCCTTGGCTGCTTCGTACTTCGCTAATACTTCGGCGCGGTTTGCTTCGGTCGCCAGCGGGAAGCCTTTTTCGGCACGGCTGTTGAAGTAAGCTTCAGCAACCGAGCGCGCTAAGGTACGTACACGCAAGATATAGCCCTGACGCTCAGTCACAGAAATCGCGCCGCGAGCATCGAGTAAGTTAAAGGTATGCGAGCCTTTCAGTACCTGCTCGTAAGCGGGTAGCGGCAAGCCAACTTCGATCAGACGTTTGCAGTCTTTCTCGTATTGGTCGAAGGCTTTGAATAAGAAATCGACATCGGCGTGTTCGAAGTTATAGGCCGACTGTTCTACTTCGTTTTGATGGAACACATCGCCATAGGTCACGGCTTTGCCGTCTGGGCCGTAGGTCCAAACTAGGTCGTAGACAGAATCCACTTCTTGCAGGTACATGGCGATACGCTCAAGACCGTAAGTGATTTCGCCGGTTACGGGGAAACATTCCAAACCGCCAACTTGCTGGAAGTAAGTGAACTGAGTCACTTCCATACCGTTAAGCCAAACTTCCCAGCCCAAACCCCAAGCGCCTAGCGTTGGTGATTCCCAGTTGTCTTCAACGAAACGAATATCGTGAACCAAAGGATCAACGCCCATAACGCGCAAAGATTCGAGATACTTTTCTTGAATATCCACTGGGTTTGGCTTCATCACTACCTGAAATTGGTAGTAATGTTGCAAGCGGTTCGGGTTTTCACCATAGCGGCCATCAGTAGGACGGCGGCTTGGTTGAACATAAGCAGCACTCCAGTTTTCTGGGCCAATAGCACGCAAAAACGTCGCGGTATGAAAAGTACCGGCACCGACTTCCATATCGAGTGGTTGGTTGATTACACAGCCCTGTTCGGACCAGTATTCCTGCAAGGCCGCGATTAAGCCTTGGAATGTTTTGACGTTATGGCGACTCTGGCTCACAGCGAGGATTCCTGTTTGCGTGCGTTATGCAACGTTCGAAAATTTAAAGACGCGAGATTATAACAGTGACGGTGGGATTTTGTAGCTATTGGTGGGTTTTGCGGCTGACGCCGCGAGTTCTTTTCGCAACACGGACTTAAAACCAAGGGTGGATCTTTCTGTAGGAGTCACTCAGGGAGCGACAGCGAGCAGTGACGAAAACTGCAGTAATCGGGAGTACGAACAAAAAACGTTCGCTGACTCCCTCCTACAAGATTGGTCGAAGTCATTTGACTTCAAGCATAAAATCACACCATCAAAGCTTTTACATAATTCGGCAATGCAAATGCCGCAACATGAATCTCTGGGTTGTAATAACGTGTGCTAAACCCTGCGGCGTCGTAACGCGCTTGAATCTGTTCAACGCTTTGCTTGCGCAATGAGGCGTCGTCGGTTGCCCAGGCTAAGGTCATAAAACCACCTGTATAGGTTGGCACGGGGGCAACGTAGAAGCTGTTGTCCGCGTACAGTTTGCTTAGGCGCTGGAAGGTATTGGTGATTTCTTGGCCTTGCATAAACGGCACGCCGTTCTGTGCCACCATGATGCCGCCTTCGTTCAGGCAGGTTTTTTCGTCGGCATAGAAATCGGAGGTAAACAGCACTTCGCCTGGGCCGATAGGGTCGGTGGAGTCGGAGATGATGACGTCGTATTTGTCTTGGCAGTTGGCGACGAATTCTTTGCCATCGGCGATCACGATAGTGGCGCGCGGGTCATCGAAGGCACCATTAGAATGACGTGGGAAGTATTCTTTGCACATGTCGATGACGCTGCCGTCGATTTCAACTTGGGTTACGTGTTCTACGTTTTTGTGACGCAACACTTCACGCAAGATGCCGCCGTCGCCGCCACCAATAATGAGCACACGCTTAGGGGCTGGGTGGGCAAACAAAGGTACATGGACCATGCTTTCGTGGTAAATAAATTCGTCTTTCTCGGTGGTTTGTACCACACCATCCAGCAGCATAACGCGGCCTAGAAACGGCGTTTCGAAGATTTCCAGATGTTGGTGTTCCGTTTTCACTTCAAACAGCAGTTCGCTCACAGTGAAGGATTGGGCGTAGCCATCATACAGGCGTTCGGAAACGACGGTTTTAGAGGTCATGAGATAGTCCGTGAGGATAGGAGGATGAATTTCTGCGGGCGATTATAACGGCGCGAACGCTAGGAGGCCAAGGTAAGTGGGGATAATCGTATTGGTAATGAGCCCGAATTGCCCTTAGGTCTGCAATTGCGTCTGCTATGATCCCCTTCTAGGATTAAATAAGAATATCAAAAGGAAATCATGATGCACTCCCAATTCAAAAAGTCGGCCTATTGCTTGGTCGTTGCTGCACTGGTATCGGCCTGCAGTGGTAACAGTAGCAGTACCAATGTCGCTACCGTGATCGACGTTGACCCTACCACGCAACTTGCGCAACAAACCTTAGCTGAATTGGGGGCAGATCTTCCGGCAGCGGATGCGGCATTAAGTTCAGATACCCCTGAAGGCTTATGGCTGATAAATACCAGTTCGAAGTTTGATTATGAAGTGACCGATAGCAGTGATACCACCAACTACTATCAAGGTCGCCAACTGGTATTACTGAGCGCATTAGAAACCGAAGGTGAGTACCGCTTGTGGGCATGTAATATTGATCACGAAGTAGATTTTACTGATATCAGGTTAACGCTTGCCGACGGAACGTTAAGTGGCTCCGTCGATGGCTCTTACAATTGGAGTCTGATAGTAACCAACAACCGCAGCTTGTCTGGCAGCTTGCAGACTGATGCGACGGGGGACGGGTACAGCATTGCGCAAAATACGCGCATGGTGGGTGTGAAGGTTAGCGATGCCACCTCGTTCACCGATGCCGCTAGTGAATACGCGATAGGTGTCGATTTTACTGTGGGTTCCGCCAGCGCCACCTTTGCTGAATTAAGTGATTCGTTAGCGTGTGTTGGTGCTTCGAAGGGGGTTGGTGCCGGTGTGGTGAATAGCAACACCTCTATATCCTCTGTCAATTACGCTGAAATCATGACGCTGACGGGGGAGAAGGCAGCGTTTTCTGGCGATGCGAGCACAATCGGATTGAACGTAACTTTGGTTTACGACAACACCTTCTCGCAGGATATTATTTCCGGTCAAAGTGATATTTATGGCGAAGGTACGTGTGATGAGAGTGATGATGCCTGTCAGAGCACGGCGACTTATGCGTTTGAAATTACCGCAACGAGTGATGATCAACTGGCTTTTTCGGCGTCCGGTACGGATGAGAACGACGGTGAAATGTCTTTAGATGTGAGCATTGAAGCTAATTAATTCGACCTTTTAAGTATAAAAAAAGCGGCCCCTGTTTATTTGCAGAGGGCCGCTTTTTTCTGGGCGCTGTTAAATTCAACGCCTATTGATTTTATTCAGGCAAATCAGCAATAAATGCTTTTAGGTCGGTTGCTGTTTGCTTTGGCGCTTCTAGCATAGGCAGGTGACCAATACCTGGCATGATAATCGTTTTAACATTGGTCAAAAGTCCTTCCAGAATGGGGGCTGCTTCTGGGTTGAGTACTCGATCTTCAGCGCCCCATACTAGCAAGGTAGGGGTGGTTAGGCCGCGGACGCGTTCTTCGACATTGTCTGCAGATAGTTGGGCAAAAATATTCTGTTCTAAATCGAAGTTAGCGATGCGTTTTTTCGCCATTTCATCCAGTACAAAGCCTGGGATGAAAGGGGGCTTGCTCATGACGATATCGAATACTTTACGGAATTCTTCTGGGGTTTTAGCTGTTAACGGATTCACCCCAGTTTTACGAATGATAGTGCGCATTTCGGCTTCCGGAGCTGACCAAACACCACCTGGATCGAGTAACCATAAGCTCTTAACTTCATGCGGGTATAGCGTGGCGTATGTCATCGCTATGTGGCCACCCATTGAGCTTCCACCTAAGTGGAAGCGCTCTAAACCGAGGCGCGCAACCAATTCATGCAAACGCTGCGCTTGAGCGATAGGGCTATAATCTGCGCCTGTTGGCTTAGAGGATTCGCCAAAGCCAATATGGTCGGGAGCAATAACATGGAAGTCGCCCGTTAAGTAAGGGCTAACTTCGGTAAAGTTGTCTTTATCGGCACCAAAACCGTGAAGTAATACCAAGGTTTCACCCTTGCCGCCTTCAAGATAAACATATTGGTTACCATCGGCGAGGGAAATGGTTTTGCGCTCAAGACCGGCGATGTCGCGTTTAAACTCGACAAGAAAAGTAGCTGTCTTTAACGGAGCAAAGTGAACGCTAGCAAATATTCCGATCACAGCGACCAAAATCAGTATTAGCAGGCTTTTAACGAGATTCATCAGTAAACCTTATTGTTATCGATGGGTGGATAAACAGATGTGTAGTCACCTGTTAGGATTCGACGATGGCCAATAGTACTTAGGCGGTACTCGTAAACCCAGACCTTATTAGGCCATAGTTTGGCTTGATTGGCATGATTTGGTCCTTGTTGGCGCATATACACCTGAATTTCACAGCGTTCATATTCGTGCGGGAGCGGATCTTCTGCCCTACAAGCTTCATACTCATCCAGAATAGCCAATGCAGCTTGCGGGTTTTTTAGGCAAAACAATTCGCCAATGACTTGATCAGTAGGCTCTGTACTGGCTTGTGCTCCAGGGTACCTTCCTAAATCAAATAACTGCGCTTGCCAAATAGTTTGCCCCATGGCTTCGCCGTATCGTTGTAAGGCGTCGTGGGCAATATTGCCGCCCTTCGGTAAATGCTGACTATGCTGCTGGCACTCGGGGCGAAGGGTGCCGTAAACAAACAGATATTCTTCGGTCATTTTGTCTGGCCTTTAGGTTAGAATGCGACCAATCGGTTAGCCGTATTGTCCTCTCTGATCTTGAAATTTGCCTATTTCGTATCGAATTGGCCTAGATCGAAAACCCTATGGTATAGATTCTGTGACGCCTGCCTCATTTTATACAAAAGGGTACATGTGGTCGTCTGGGTGTCATGAAGCGAGTGTTAGAGTGGCTTTCGTTTTAAAAATACCGCCAATATTATGACCAAATAAGAGGGCGCACAGATGTTGATTTCGAGATTGTTCACCATAGGAATAATGACGGCTGCAATCATGGCTTGCTCTAATGAGTCGACTGATGCCAATTCTGCGGTCATTCCTGAGCAATCTAGTAATTCGGTTACCAGTAACGCTCCTGTTTTAAAATCTCCAGCGGGTGTTTGGTTAATATCATCCAAGCTTCTCGAAACGAATACCAGCCCCGAGTTCGGTATTACTAGCAGTATCGAAAGCAAACAACTGGTCGTGCTAGAAGAAATTGGCGACGGTATTTTTCGTTTTCATGAGTGCGGGATGAACATCGATGTTGATTACGCAACAACGAAATTAGTGCAACGCGGTGAACGTTTATTCGATCAAGGTGCTTACCAAGATAAGCGTGGTGAAGTGCAATATTCCGAATCGTATAAAATTGAGCTTGAAGTATTAAATGATCAATATCTCAATGGCGTATTGTTGGTAACCGACCAAGATAGTAACGGTGGTTACAACGGTATCCAGCATGCAATGATTTCGGGTAATAAATTTAGTGATGTTGGCTCACTTAGCGAATTAACGGATGAAGATATTGCTCATGTTTTTGCTGGTGAGAAAATTAATAAGCAATCGACGAATGAGGCTCATAGCATTACGTGTTTAGCGTCGTCAAAAATAGAGTCTAACGGTACTAATAATTGGGATAGTGTTCCGCAGATGGTGCGTAACGTTATTAACGATGTACGTGACGAGCTAGATGCAATGCCTGTGGATGTTAATGCCAATAGCGCTGAAGAAATTGCTGACGGTGAAAGCGGCAGCGACGAAACGAATCAAGTCTCTAGCTGGTAAACAGATTTCAGTCGATAAAAAAGGGGCGTTGCCGTGAGGTAACGCCCCTTTTTTTGCTAGGTGCTTATTCCCCAGCGTTAACCACTTCCATTAAGTCTACGTTTTGGAAACCACGAGGTAGCTTATTACCACGGCGTCCACGTTCGCCTTGATAATGTTCCAGATCAGAAAACTTCAACTTTAAGTGGCGCTTACCGGCGTATACCAACAAGGTATCGTTTTCATGGAAGGCGACTGCACTCACCATTAACTCTTCACGGCTGGCGGCGCGAGCACTGTTAATGCTGATCATTTTATTGCCTTTACCACGCGCCATTTGCGGCAAGTCCGCGGCTGGGAATACCAGCATGCGACCTTCGTTGCTGATGGCGGCAATCCAGCATTTTTCAGGATCGGCTAACCGCGCAGGCGCAAGAATACGAGCATTATCAGGAATGGTAATCAGTGTCTTACCTGCCTTATTTTTACTTTGCATGTCGGCAAGGGTGGCAATAAAACCATAGCCGGCATCGGTGCTCAGTAAATATTGTTCTTCGTCTTTGCCCATCAATACTTTTAGGAAGCTAGCGCCCGCCGGTGGATTAAGCTTGCCAGTGAGAGGCTCTCCTTGGCCGCGTGCGGATGGCAGCTGGTGTGCTGGCAGGCTGTATGAGCGACCGCTGCTATCGAGGAATATCGCGTTCTGATTGCTCTTGCCTTGGGCTGCAATCATAAAGCTATCGCCCGCTTTATAGCTGAGATTTTCGGCATCGATATCATGGCCTTTCGCCGCACGTACCCAACCTTTGGCGGAGAGTACAACGGTGACCGCTTCTGCCGATACTAATTCAGTTTCGCTGAAAGCTTTCGCTTCGCCACGAACAACTACAGGCGAACGACGTTCGTCGCCATAGGTTTCGGCATCAGCGGTGATTTCTTTTTTAATTAATGTTTTTAAGCGACGTTCTGAACCGAGTGTTTTTTCTAGATAATCGCGTTCTTTTTCTAATTCGTCTTGTTCGCCACGAATTTTCATTTCTTCCAATTTGGCGAGGTGACGTAATTTTAATTCAAGAATAGCTTCTGCTTGAATATCGCTAATACCAAAGCGTTCCATCAGCACGGGTTTAGGCTGATCTTCGGCACGAATGATTTCAATCACTTCGTCGATATTTAAAAAGGCGACTAATAAGCCTTGTAAAATATGCAGACGCGCCAGCACTTTATCTAACCGATATTGCAAGCGACGCCGTACGGTTTCGGTACGATAGCTTAACCATTCGGTTAACATAGTGAGCAGGTTTTTAACGGACGGGCGTCCGTCTAACCCAATCACGTTCATGTTAACGCGGTAATTACGTTCTAAATCTGTGGTCGCAAATAAATGTGCCATTACCGCATCAGTGTCGACACGATTCGATTTAGGAATAATCACTAGGCGAGTTGGATTTTCGTGGTTGGATTCATCGCGTAAATCGGTAACTAATGGCAGCTTTTTAGCCGTCATCTGTGCCGCGATTTGTTCTAAAATCTTTGCGCCAGATACTTGATGCGGTAGCGCGGTAATCACAATGTCGCCATCTTCTACTGAGTAGACTGCGCGCATTTTTACGCTGCCTTTGCCTTCGCGGTACATTTTGCGCAAATCAGCACGAGGCGTAACGATTTCGGCATCGGTTGGAAAGTCGGGAGCAATCACATGCTCGCACAACGCATCGATATCCGCAGACGGATCATCCAACAAATGAATACAAGCGCTGGCCACCTCGCGCACATTGTGCGGCGGAATATCCGTGGCCATACCAACGGCAATACCGGTTGTACCATTTAATAAAATATTTGGTAGGCGTGCTGGAAGCGTAACAGGCTCATCCATGGTGCCGTCGAAGTTAGGCTGCCATTCAACGGTGCCTTGGCCAAGCTCAGATAGCAGCACATCGGCATACTTCGCTAATTTCGCCTCGGTATAACGCATGGCGGCGAACGATTTCGGATCGTCTGGTGCCCCCCAGTTACCTTGGCCATCAACTAGCGGATAACGATAGGAGAACGGCTGCGCCATAAGCACCATAGCTTCATAACAGGCGCTATCACCGTGCGGATGATATTTACCCAACACGTCACCTACGGTACGCGCCGATTTTTTGTATTTAGCGGTCGACTTTAAGCCTAACTCGCTCATAGCATAGACGATACGGCGCTGAACTGGCTTTAAGCCGTCACCAACGTGCGGCAGCGCACGATCAAGAATGACGTACATCGAATAATTGAGATACGCATTCTCGGTATAATGTTTGAGCGTCTGGCGTTCAACGCCATCGTCTGTATAACTGATCTGATCCGTCATAGGTCGCTTTTCATCGCTTCGTTTGATTCAGTTTATTCGGGCCTATTATTGAGCCGATTGTGACTCTACCCTGATTGCAACACAACCGTGCCGCATTATTCTTTTATGCCAACCAGTGAACGTCATTGGTTAGTATTATATTTTGTTAAAAATTCTTCACCACTCAATGGATTGCCATAGAAGTAGCCTTGCAACCAATCGCAACCCAAGCGATGTAATGTATCTTCTTGAATCTGGCTTTCTACACCTTCCGCAACCACTGATAGACCTAAGCTCTTTGCCATCATAATAATTGCGCGGGCGATTTCGTAGTCGCTGGATTCATCGCTAATATCGCGTACAAATGACTGGTCAATTTTCAATACGCTAACCGGCATTGACTTGATTTTGCTTAATGAAGAGTAGCCTGTACCAAAATCATCAATCGAGAATTCCACACCCATATTGCGCAGTAAATGGATCTGTTGAGTTACTTCGGTAATGCCCGACATCATTAACGATTCGGTTACTTCTAATTCCAACCATTGTGGATTGAAATTTAGATCATCTAATATTTTTGCCACGCTTTCTGCAAAGCTACCATTGATTTGAATGGCGGAGACGTTAACGGCAATTTTCTCTAAGGTTAATCCTTGGGCACGCCACGCTAAAAACTGTTCGCATGCTGAGCGTAAAACCCATAACCCTAACTCCATAATTAAACCGCTGGTTTCCGCCAGTGGGATGAATTCGTGAGGTGAAATGAGTCCCCGCAATGGATGAGGCCAGCGTAATAGGGTTTCTACTCGTAGCGGGTTCGATTCATTTTGTCGGAACTGAGGTTGATAAACCAAGCGGAAGTCGTTTTGCACTAAGGCATCGCGTAAGTCTTTTTCGAGCGACATGCGACTGTGCATGTTGCGGCTTAATTCTGGTTGATACATCCAGCTGCGATTGCGGCCCAGTTCTTTTGCTTTGTGCAGCGCGACATCGGCATTGCGAATAAGCGCATCAACACTTTCGCCATGCTGTGGGGCTACGCTGATGCCTGCGCTGGCAAAAACACTGAGCAGATGGCCTTGTAAGCTGTAGGGTTGCGATATAACACTGAGTAGCTGATCGCATTTTTCATTAATGGTACTAGCGTCATCAACCTGGGTTAACACGACGATAAACTCATCGCCACCTAAGCGCGCACATATATCGGTATCGCGTAGATTTTTAGTCAGTCTGTGAGCGACATCTTTTAATAATAAATCGCCTACGGCATGGCCGATGGAGTCATTTATTTCTTTGAATTTATCCAGATCAATAAATAGTACGGCAACTGTTTTATTACTGCGTTTGGCTAACTGTAAGGCGTAGTCGAGTTGTTCGTTTAATAAAATACGGTTTGCTAAGCCGGTTAGCACGTCGTGATGTGCCATGTGCTCTAGATTTTTCTGCGCTTTTTTACTTTCCGTAATGTCGCGGCTCATGCCAAGAATGCCGGTGCATTGACCGTCTTTCGAATATAACGGCAACTTACGTGTTTCGAGTAATACCGGGCGACCGTCAGCATTGTGCAGCCATTCCTCGTGGATGCACTGGGCGCCGCGCTCAATGGTTTCCTTATCCCTTTGGCTGGCGAGGGCAGCGGTTGGACTATCGTAAAAATCGGCATCAGTTAAGCCGTAAATTTCCTTGGTGGAACGACCGATAAAGCGGGCGCAATTTTCATTGCAAAGCCGATAGCGGCCTTCGGTGTCTTTGTAATACACCATGTCAGGCTGCGAATCGAGGATATTACGAATGAGCTCAGTGTGCTCTTTTAAGCGCTGGTCACTGTCTTGGCGTCGACGAATTTGGCGCCAATAAAAAAACACAACAGAAGCACCCAGTATCACTATGGTAAATAGCAAAACCAACAAATCGGTGGGTAAGCTGTTATTTCGATCACCGTCGGCTACTGATGCGCCGGTAAATAAAGACCAGACGATCAGTAGCAGAGCTAATGGGGCAAACCAGCGACGTAAATGCACGATTTACAGAATCTCGATTTCATTGCCGCGAGCTTCTAACCACGATTTGCGGTCAGGTGCTCGTTTTTTGGCAAGTAACATATCCATCAGCTCGTTAGTACCATCGCCGGGTTCAATGGATAATTGAACTAAGCGCCGAGTATTCGGATCCATGGTGGTTTCGCGCAACTGCAGTGGGTTCATTTCACCCAAACCTTTAAAGCGCTGAACGTTGATTTTGCCGCGTTTATTTTCGGCTGCAATGCGATCTAGCACGCCCTGTTTTTCGCCTTCATCAAGGGCGTAATAGACGTCTTTACCGATGTCGATTCGGTATAGCGGTGGCATGGCAACATAAACATGCCCATCGGATACTAGCTTACGGAAGTGACGTACGAATAAGGCACAAAGCAGGGTGGCAATGTGCAAACCGTCGGAGTCGGCATCGGCAAGAATACAGACCTTGTTATAGCGCAGACCGCTCAGATCGTCGGTACCGGGATCAATGCCCAAAGCCACGGCTATATCGTGTACTTCTTGTGAGGCTAAAATCTCAGTGGAGTCGACTTCCCAAGTGTTCAGGATTTTACCGCGCAGAGCCATAATCGCTTGGAATTCGCGATCACGAGCTTGTTTCGCCGAGCCGCCAGCGGAATCCCCTTCCACCAAAAACAGTTCACTGCGTTCGGTATCTTGGCCGCTACAGTCAGCGAGTTTGCCAGGCAGTGCTGGGCCTTGTGTAATCTTTTTACGCGCGACTTTTTTCGATTTACGCAAACGCGTTTGTGCACTGCTGATCGCCATTTCGGCTAAGCGTTCGGCTTCGGCGGTATTTTCATTCAGCCATAAAGCAAAGGCATCTTTAACGACACCTGAGATAAACGCCGATGCTTCGCGTGATGATAAGCGTTCTTTGGTTTGGCCAGCGAATTGTGGATCGGCTAGTTTAGCCGATAACACATAAGAACAGCGTTCCCATAAATCGTCAGGGGTCAGTTTGATACCGCGCGGTAGCAAGTTGCGGTATTCACAAAATTCGCGCAAAGCGTCGAGCAAGCCTGAACGGAAGCCATTAACGTGCGTACCACCTTGGGCGGTAGGAATTAAGTTAACGTAACTTTCCTGCAGCAGTTCGCCGCCTTCTGGTAACCAATGTACAGCCCAATCGACGCCTTCGTGGTTGCCCATCATCGAACCGGTAAATGGTGCTGATGGTAAAACTTCGTAGCCGGTTGAACTGATTTCTAGATAGTCGCGTAAACCATCTTCGTAATACCACTCGGCACTGTCTTCGGCATTCGGCGCGGTAAACTTGATGCGTAAACCTGGGCACAACACCGCTTTAGCGCGCAGTACGTGCTTAAGCCGTGCGACGGAGAATTTTGGTGAATCGAAATATTTAGGATCGGCCAAAAAGCGCACACTGGTGCCGGTGCGTTTTTTCGCACAGCTATCAACCACCTGCAATTCCATGGCTTTGTAGCCATCTTTAAAGCCGATGCGCTGCACTTGGCCATCACGCCAAATCGTGACTTCTAATACCTGTGAAAGCGCGTTCACGACCGACACACCAACCCCGTGTAAACCACCGGAGAATTGATAGTTGTCGTTTGAGAACTTACCACCCGCATGAAGCTGCGTAAGAATCAGCTCAACACCTGAAACGCCATGTTCAGGGTGAATGTCCGTTGGCATGCCGCGACCGTCGTCGAGTACCGTCATCGAGCCATCACCATGAAGGGTGACGTCGATAAGGGTGGCATGACCGGCTAACGCTTCATCGACTGAGTTGTCGATAACTTCTTGCGCTAGATGATTCGGTCGGGTGGTATCTGTGTACATGCCCGGACGTTTTCGTACCGGGTCTAGGCCGCTTAATACTTCAATAGAAGATGCGGTGTATTGCTTTGACATTCAGACCTCAGCCAGCAATCCATAGTGCTTGTTTTCCGCAGAGTATACCGAGGACCCGCCACTTGTGCAGCTTGTGTCGAGGATTCTGCACAATTGATCAGTTGAATGACGTGCCATTCTGGCGGGTTAAGGGTATTCAGGGTTGTAAACAGCGGCTTATATGGTGAAAAATTTGCGGTAGTCGTTCGATGAAACCTTCGAAACTATGAGAGCCTGCACCTTCAAGCCAAGCTGGGCTTGCTCGGTAAAGCTGTGCTGCGTGCCGATAGTCGAGGGTTTCATCACCGGTTTGTAGTAATAGCAGTAAGCGCTCGGGATGCATAACGGTATCGACATTTAATCTTCTCAGCTGATCGAGATGATCGGTCGTTAATTGATGTACTTCGCCCGAATAATAATGGGTGTGCGGTCCAAGGTAGTGCTCAAATAGCTCGAACGGCCGCACTGCTGGGTTAACGAGAACGGCAGGGACGTTATTTTGTTGCGCCAACCACGTGGCGTAAAAACCACCCAAAGAGCTGCCAATGATGAATACCCGAGCATATTTGGTCTGAAGTTCGGCCAGTGCCTTGGCGGCAACCTCAATGGCATCCGCGGGAGCAAAAGGGAGCGTGGGAATGCTGAGCTGATGAATATCGAGATACTGGTCAAAATAGCGGCTTAGCTCTTGAGCTTTTTGCGATTTTGGCGAGCTTAAAAAGCCATGCAAATACAAACAACCGAAGTGGTCTACTTGTGCAGGTAAGCCATCAATCGATACAACTGGCATAAGGACTAGTATCCGGTTTGCGAATGATCTACTTCAAAGTGGACGCCTTTTACTCGCTCTACGCCGGTATCGAACTTGCCATCGGCGTGTAATTCAAACCAACGATAGCCTGGATTTTGATCATCGAGGGCGAAGTCATCTGAATTTGGTTCAAACTGGATGCAGGTCGAGGGCGTTGCCATCAGGCGAATACCATCTTGCACGCCTTCTAGTGCCTGATGAACGTGACCCCAAGCGACACCGCGTACGTTATCGTGGCGGCCAAGTAGCTGCATGAATTCGTGGCTGTTGCGCAATCCAATCGGGTCGATCCACGCGCAATTCATTGATACCGGGTGATGGTGTAAACAAACAAGCGTATGAAGGTCTGGTGCTTCAGTGAGTGTGTAATCTAGAAACTCAAGTTCTTCTCCCGCTAGTTCGCCAAATACGGCGCCTTCCACTTGCGAGTTGAGCATAATGATTTGCCAGTGTTCATTACGAATCACTCGTTGTAAGTGTTCGGTTCCCTGCGCCACTTTGCTCATTGCGCTTGGTTCGTCATGATTACCGCGTAGCCAAAATGCAGGGCGTTGAAAAGTACTCATGACATCGTGTAGGTGTTGGTAGGATTTCTCACTGCCATCCTGCGTGAGATCGCCGGTAACCAGAAAAGCGTCAAACTGTGGGTGCTGTTTACGAATGCTGTTTAACACACAATCCAAACTTTGCGACGTGGGCATACCGAGCAGGCGACCGTCCTCCGGACCCAGCAAATGGGTATCGGTAATTTGTATTAGCCGCAGCGGCCCGTTTGTCGTTAGCGTGTGCAAGATATCCTCCAGATACCCTTTGAATCATTCGTCGATAGTAACAAGATTCAGACTATGGGTATCGGACTCGGTTCACAAATTCAGCAATGAACTAGCGTAAATATAGGAACCCGAGGGTTTAAAACGTCGGTGTGAACGAGAATGGAATGTTAACGTGGCCATGTCGTAAGCAGTGGTCGAGCCAATCAGCAAGAAAGCGATTGAGTTGTACTTTTTCGTCAGGTAGGCGCATTTGTGGATTCGGATACTGGTAGCGACCATCGAATCTATGCTGATTTTGATAGCTAAGCACTTCCGCCATGCTGGCGTCATGGTACAAGCGAACTTGCATCGAGGGTGGTTGGATCCAAGCGGGGCTTAGCCCTTCTTGGATGACTTCAAGCATAGTGGTGTAAGGGTGCTGCTCTTGTACCCGGATACGCACCTGCGCACGGTTTTCGGAATCATAGGTAATGGCAAATACGCGTTCGCTACCCTCTTCACTATCAGGAAGAAGCTTTAAAAATCGCACATAATTAGCTTCGCATAGGGCAGCTAACTCTTGTAGGTCTGGCACGTAGCGTTTACGAATCACGATATCCTCGTTACCTTCAATGTTGTGAACACCTTGTTTTGTTACAGGTGGTCAAGCAGCCTATCGAATCCCTTAATCGCTTACTAGTGACAGAATGAATCGAACTAAGTAAGGCATCTCTTAGCCTTTAAGTGTCTATACCCCGACAAATCAGTTTTGTTGGCAGCTAAGGTCTAGTCATGTGTTCATGGTGTATCTTCAGCCATTGCAGCGCAATAATGGTGGCAGCATTGTTGATAATCCCAGTTTCAACAGCCGACCAAGCATCAGCAAACGATAGGGTCGTTAAACGAATGTCTTCGTTTTCTTCCGCTAAGCCATGAATGCCGCCAACATCCTTGCTGTCGATAATTCCACAGTAAAGCTGAACCCTTTCACTGGTGCCACCCGGAGATACCCAATAGCGACATATAGGATGTAATTTTGTGAACTGGCATCCTGCTTCTTCTTCTGTTTCTCTCGCGGCCACGTCTTCGTAGCTTTCACCCTCTTCAACCATGCCGGCCACTAACTCTAACAACCAAGGTGAACGCTCATCGGCTAACGCTCCTATCCGAAATTGCTCGGTGAGCACGACGCAATCGCGTTTAGGATCGAACAGTAGTACGCATACTGCCTCGCCTCGTTCGAATAACTCACGTTCGAAGCTTTCCGTCCAATCTCCGGCAAAGGTTTTGTGCTTGAGGCGAATTTTTTCAATAGCAAAGAAGCGTTTGAATAGGACGCTACGATCTTCAACTACAATATCAGCGGCATCAAATGTGGTGGGGATTTCTGCCATGCTTGACCTACCTATATTACTGAATAAGAATGTAAAACCCGACGGTGACAGCACTCTGTGTTCTTAAATGTGGAACAATCCTCGCCGGGTAGATTGGATTTTTTCTGGTAGAATCCAAATACTCTATTTTTACACCGCCCGTTGCGAAAGGCACTAGTATGAAAAAATTGCTTTCGATTACCTCAGCCCTGCTAGCGTCGACCCTTGCTAGCGCTGCTGACCTTAGCACCATTTATGAACAAGCAGCCAGTAACGATCCTGAAGTGGCCTCGGCGCGCGCTTCCCGCGAAGCGGATGACTATAACGTCATGATTGCTCGCGGTGCTTTACTGCCGCAGGCCCAGCTAAATTACAACATCAGTAAGATTAATTCAGAAGCTGAGTCAATCGACTTCACCACTGGTCAATTGGTCGATGCCAACAAAAATTATACCCTTAACGAGTTAGAGCTAGCGGCGAGCATGTCGCTGTTTAATTTGAATAGTTGGTATTCTTATCGGGCAGCGATTACAGGGAACAGAGGCTCGGAGCTCCAGTTGCAGTTGGCAGAACAACAGTTGCTGTTGCGCACAGCAGAAGCTTACTTTGATGTGCTGCGCTCACAAGACAACCTATCGACTGCGAAAGCAGAAGAAAAGGCCGTTAAGCGTTCACTTGAGCAAACGAAACAGCGTTACGACGTTGGCTTGATTGCCATTACTGAAGTATATGAAGCGCAAGCGGGTTACGATTTGAGCTATGTGAATCTGTTAGGTCAAGAAGCTGCGCTAGAGATCAGCTATGAAGCAGTCGAAAACCTAACCGGTGAGCGCTACGAAAGTGTTGCCCCCCTAAAAGAAAAAATAGTGATGGAGTTGCCTGAGCCTTCGGATCCGAATGAGTGGGTTGCTTCAGGCTTGAGCAAATATCCAAGTATATTGTTGGCTGAAAGTGGTCGGGATACGGTGCGCTTGCAGCGCAATGCGGCGCGTTCAAACCATTTACCAACGGTAAAATTAGTCGCATCTTATTCAGAAGCCGATCAGGCACCATTTGGTACCAGTGAAGACCCAACCGATAGCACTACAAAAGTGGTAGGGGTGCAGTTATCTGTACCATTGCTGGCTGGAGGGTCGTTATATGCACAGAGCAAGCAAGCAGCGTTGAATTATGCCGCCGCTGATTATGATTTAGAGAAGCAACGTCGTGATGTGAAGCAAAATATTCGTAGTCTTTATCACAAAGTGCGTACAGACGTGTTGAATATCAAAGCGCGTAAGCAGGCGATCAAGTCGGCTAAGAGTGCCTTAGATGCAACAGAAACAGGATATAAAGTGGGTACGCGTAACATCGTTGAAGTGTTGAATGCACAGCGTAATCTTTATCAAGCACAGCGCGATTACGCGAATGCTCGTTATGACTACATCATCAATTTGCTGAACCTTAAGTTCTTTGCCGGCACCTTGAATGAGCAAGATATTCAAATGCTAAATACTTGGTTGGATGCATAACCAAGACACTAAAGCCTAAGGTTAGACATAAAAAACAGCGGCTAATCCGCTGTTTTTTTATGCCTATTAGTTGGCCTAGTGATTAGCCTAGAGTCTTAAAAATCCAGCCGCTATATCACTTAAGTGCTCAACGGCACCGCGATTTGCATCGACTGTTTGCTGAGCATTGCGACCCATTGTAGCGCACTGCTCAGGGTCGGCCAGAAATGTCTGTAGAGCCGCTAACAAGCCGTCATCGGCATCGACGACCGCAAGCGCTTCCGCTTCCACTAAGGTGTCCACAATTGCAGCAAAATTGGTGTAATTAGGGCCAATCAACGTCGCTTTACCGAGCGCTGCTGGTTCAATCGGATTGTGCCCACCGCGTTCGATCAAGCTACCGCCCATCAGCACCACGTCGGCGGCGGCCAGTAACAGCAGCATCTCACCCATGCTGTCGGCGACATATACTTGGGTTGTTTTTGTTGCTGGGCCATTGCTGCGGCGTTGCACTCTTAGTCCGCGACTGCGTACTGCGTTGGTCACTGCCTCGAAACGTTCTGGGTGTCGTGGTATCAGCATCAGTAGCAAATCTGGACAGGCTTTAAGCAGTAGCGGATATAAGTCTAAAAGACGTTCATCTTCGCCCGGATGACTTGAGGCTAAAGCCAGTACACGACGTTCGCTACCCCATTGCTGACGTAGCTCCGCCCCCTTAGCGTTAATACCTGCTGGAACCGTCACATCAAACTTAATACTGCCGGTGACATCGAGTTTATTTTCAGCAAGCCCCAAGGCCAAAAAGCGTTGGCCATCATCCGCATTCTGCGCGGCCACAAGACTCAGCTGGCTGAGCATCGGTGCGATTAGCTTGTTAAATTTCTGATACCCCCGCGCTGATTTCTCCGATAGGCGCGCGTTTGCAAGCATTACCGGCACTCGGTGCTTGGCGCAGCTAGCCAGTAAATTGGGCCAAAGCTCTGTTTCCATAATAATTAATAAGCCGGGCCGTAACTTATGGATAAATCGCGTTAAAAATAATGGAACATCGTAAGGCAAGTACATGTGAAACACGCTTTCGCCGAATAGTCGTTTAACTTGTTCAGATCCCGTTGGCGTTGTGGTGGTAACGATCACGGGGACATTAGGATGTTGCAGCATAAAGCGGCGCACCAGTGGTGCAGCGGCTAAGGTCTCGCCGACCGATACCGCATGAATCCAGAGGCCATTTGCTGCAGGACGATGTGGGATGATGCCAAAACGCTCAGATATGCGTTGACGATAGCCGGGATTTACTCGACCACGCCACCAGAGGCGCGCAACAAAAATCGGCAGTAACAGAGTATAAAGCAGGGTGTATAAGTATCGAGGCACGATAATCCAAATCAACACAGGCGACGGGAGTCAAATCATAGCACAAGCCAATGTGAGTGCTGATATGCCTAGGTAATGAAACACTGAATAGCGGAACTGGCTAGATCAATATGTTAGACTGGCGCCTTTCAAAATTCGTGTGAAGTTAACGATGGATGTAACCATTCCCGATTTTCATCAAGCCCGTGTTTTAGTGTTTGGTGACGTAATGTTGGACCGTTATTGGCAAGGGCCGACCTCGCGTATATCACCTGAGGCGCCTGTCCCAGTGGTTAAAATTCAAGATATTGAAAATCGCGCAGGCGGTGCCGGTAACGTAGCTCTCAACATAGCGACGCTTGGCGCAGGAGTGGATTTACTCGGAATTACAGGTAATGATGACAACGGCTCTGCGCTTGCTGATATGTTGGCAAAATCTGGCGTCGATTGTAGCTTTCTCCATCATCCTCTGCACCCCACGATTACCAAACTACGCATTATCAGCCGTCATCAGCAATTGATTCGACTGGATTTTGAAGAAGCATTTGATGCGACCGATTTAAGTCATCTGTATGTCGATTTTGATCAGCGTATCAAAGGTGCGGGTGTCGTTATTTTGTCGGATTACGGTAAGGGGGCTTTAAGTAATCCGCAGCGCTTAATTGCAGTTGCGCGTGAGCAAAATGTTCCTGTCTTGGTTGATCCAAAAGGTACCGACTTCGAGCGCTATCGCGGTGCCACTTTAATTACCCCCAATCTTAGTGAGTTCGAGGCCGTTGTTGGTCCGTGCTTAACCGATGAGCAATTGGTCGCTAAGGGGCAGGAGTTAATTCAGCGTTATAATTTGCAGGCAGTATTGGTCACGCGTAGCGAAAAAGGTATGACACTGATCGAGCGCGATGCAGAACCTTTCCACCTACCAACGCGCGCTCGTGAAGTGTTTGATGTTACCGGTGCCGGCGATACCGTTATTTCGGTATTAGCCGCGTGTTTAGCCGCAGGTCAAAATTTCCAACAGGCAACGACGTTAGCTAATACTGCTGCGGGTGTTGTCGTTGGTAAGTTGGGCACGGCAACCGTAACAACCGAAGAATTACGTCGTGAGTTACGCAGCGAGAGTCAGCAAGGTGCTGGTTTATTTGATGAAGAATCCTTAATGGCTTTAGTGCAAGAAGCGCGTGCGCGTGGTGAAACATTAGTCATGACCAATGGCTGTTTTGACATTATTCATCCCGGCCATGTGCAGTATTTAAAAGAAGCCAAAGCACTAGGTGATCGACTATTAGTTGCAGTTAATGCGGATGAGTCGGTAAGTCGTTTAAAAGGTCCAAGCCGACCGATCAATACCATTGATCATCGCATGGCGGTGTTGGCAGGGCTGGAAAGTGTTGATTGGGTTGTCCCGTTTACTGAAGACACGCCTGAACGCTTAATTTGCCGAGTATTACCTGACATTTTAGTCAAAGGTGGCGACTATAAAATTGAGCAAGTGGCCGGTGGCCAGTGCGTACAAAAAAATGGTGGCGACGTTATTATTTTAAGCTTTAAAGACAACTGCTCTACTAGTGCGATTGTAAAACGAATTCAGGAGACAGATGCATGATTATCGTGACCGGTGGTGCGGGTTTTATTGGTAGCAATATTGTAAAAACGCTTAATGAACAAGGCCGCACCGATATTATTGTGGTTGATGACCTTAGTGATGGTAAGCAGTTTTACAATATCAGCGATTGCGATATTGCTGACTATTTAGATAAAGACGATTTTTTGCAGCGTGTGCAATTAGATGACGGCCTGCTTGATGACGTTGAAGTGATTTTCCACGAAGGTGCTTGTTCTTCCACTACAGAGTGGAATGGCAAATTCATGATGGAAAATAACTATGAATATTCTAAAACTTTGCTACATGCTTGTTTAGAAAAAGGCATCGCCTTTTTGTATGCGTCCAGTGCATCTGTATACGGTGGCAGCGATGTTTTTAAAGAAGAACGTCGTTTCGAAAAGCCGTTAAACGTTTATGGCTACTCCAAGTGGCAGTTTGATCAATACGTACGCCAACTACAGTGCACTTATCCAGATAAAGTATTTCCAAGTCAGGTTGTTGGTTTCCGCTATTTTAATGTTTATGGTCCGCGCGAGCAGCATAAAGGCTCAATGTCATCGGTCGCTTTCCACTTTAATAATCAACTAAAAGACAACGGTATCTGTAAGTTGTTTGGTGGCAGCGGTGGCTATGGTGATGGCGAACAGCGTCGCGATTTTGTTTTTGTTGGTGACGTCGTCAAAGTCAATTTATGGTTTTGGCAAAACCCAACACAAAGTGGCATCTTTAACTTAGGAACGGGTAACTGTCAGAGCTTTAATGATGTCGCTGACGCCGTGATTAAGTGGCATGGTGAAAAAGGCCTGCAAGGTAGTAAATCGTATACGCCATTTCCCGAACATTTGAAGGGCGCATATCAAAGCTTCACTGAAGCAGATATTAGTGCATTGCGTGCTGCAGGCTATACCGATGCATTTGCTAACGTAGAACAAGGTGTGTTCGCCTACTTGGACTGGTTGAATGCCTAAATCTTTATTGATGCCCCAGCACTGGTTCGTGTGGCTGGGGCTGGGATTGCTGCGCGCTCTTACGTTTTTACCTTATGCTTGGCAGTTAGCGATTGGCCGCGTTATTGGTTTGTTACTGCATAAAGTTGCAAAAAGTCGGCGCCGCATTGCTGAACGTAATATTGAACTCTGCTTTCCGGAGAAATCAGAGCAAGAGCGGGCAATATTGGTTCGTCAGATTTTCATCGACAACAGCATTGGTTTAATGGAAACCATGATGGCGTGGTTTCGTGCTCCAGATTATCTACTTGATCGTACCGAGTTCATTGGCTTTGATCAGGTTAAATCTCACCTGGCTGAAGGTCGTGGTGTGATGCTTTTAGGCGCTCATTACTCAATGCTAGATTTGGCAGGTTCATTAACCACGAATATCTTGCCTGTAAGCGTGAGCTATCGCCCTCAAGATAATCCTGTCATGAATTATGTCATGGAACGCAATCGAGATCGTTTATATCAGCAATGTTTCACCCGTAAAGATATTCGTGGATTTATTCGAACGCTGAAAAAAGGCAATGTGCTTTGGTATGCTCAAGATCAAGATTTTGGACGTAAGAATAGTGTGTTTGTCGATTTCTTTGGTGTACCAGCAGCAACTATTACTGCTACTTCTCGAATAGCCAAGGCAGGCAACGCGGTCGTCATTCCAATGACCTACTTTCGTAAAGAAGATAATAGTGGTTATGTACTAACCGCTTATGATCCATTACCAATCCCTAGTGACGATGAAGTCGAAGATGCACGCGTAGCAAATGCTTTTCTAGAGAGCAGACTGCGTGAACATCCTTCTCAGTATTTATGGCTACATAAGCGCTTTAAGACCCGGCCTGATAAAAATGAGAAAAAAGGTAAGATTTACCAGTGACGGTTTTAAAAAACGCAGCTTTAAGCTGCGTTTTTTATTTCTCTAAGTATTAATTAGCTTTTAGCAAATAAGCTAATTAGTAATGCGATTAGAAGTATGATCGAGACCGATTGCCAAAATACGACTGGGTTTCGCTCCAGTAAGGGCGGTTTTGTTTTAGTTAAGAAGGTTTTACTGGGATGGCGTAAATCGTAAACAAACTCAGATAAATCCTCATAGCGCTTGTAAGGATTGACCTGTACGGCCTTGCGAATAGCATGGTCAATCCATGCCGGAATTTCGCAGTCATCGCTAATCAGTGATTGATACTTTAGTTTGTTTTGTGCTGTTTTACTTCTAGCTTTAGCGATATTCGAACCATAAGGTAACCTGCCTGTTAGCATCTGATAGGTAATCACACCTAATGAAAACTGATCGGAATAGATGCTGCCGTTTTCACCTAAAAAATATTCTGGTGCGCTGTATTGTGCAGTGCCTAAGATCAATGGCTGATCGATAGCGCTTTCCATCTCTTCTAAGCCAGCGACTAAGGTGGCACCAAAGTCGATGATCTTCACAGTGCCGCTTTGGTCAATCATGATGTTATCGGGCTTTAAATCTTGGTGCAGCATTTCTAAACGATGGAATGCTCGCAGTCCTTTAGCTATTTGCTCAACAATGTCGCGCACGTCATCTAGGTTCGGCTTTGGGTTGTCACGCATCCATTGGGCAAGATTCTTACCTTCAATAAACTCCATTGCTACATATAAAAACTGTCGTTGGCGGGCATTGGCTATAGGCTTTAGTACATGAGCACTGTTTATTCGCTTAGCAATCCATTCTTCCATCAAAAAACGTTCTAAATAGGCGGGGTCGTTACGTAAATCAATTGAAGGAATTTTAAGAATCACGCGTTGGTCAGATTCAATATCTTTAGCCAGAAATACATGACTGCGACTCGTAGAATGCAAACCACGAATAATTTCGTAGCCATCGAATTCCATGCGAGCATCCAGCTCTGGCGGGAAAGGTAAGTCGGTAATTTGTAGTTGAACCTCGTTGAGACCTTGATCAGGCAAGTCGTCGATGCGTAATATCTGAATCGTGAGGTTGTCATCACTCTTGTTGGCAAGAGCTTTATCGACAATTGTTTGAGCGGCTAAGTCTAAGTTGTCGCCACTCTGTTTTATGCTGGCAATAATATCATTGGCACTGACGAATTCATGCACTCCGTCGGTAGCTAACATATAAATTTCGCCTTTGCTTACGGCAAAGGTTTGGTAGTCGATATCCAGTTGTTGATCAATGCCAAGCGCGCGACTTAAATAACTTTTGTCTTCCGATATCCACAGGCGATGATCGTTAGTGAGTTGCTCCATGGATGTATCATGCAAGCGGTAGACGCGCGTATCGCCAACATGAAAAACATGTGCTGTATTGGACTTGATTATTAAACAACTAAAAGTGCAGACGTAGCCCTTGTCTTTATCGTAACGATATTGACTTTGACGCGTTTGTGAGTAAAGCCATGAGTTTGTGGCGTATAAAACACGTTGTGCGGATTGCTTTACCGACCAAGTTTCGGAAGTACAGTAATAATCGCTTAAGAAACCATTAATGGCTGCCGCGCTTGCTATTTGGCTGACGGTGCTACTGCTAATGCCATCAGCAAGAGCGATGACAATGCCTTTAGAGCTAAGCTGGGGTTCTTGCGGAATAGCAACGCCATGAAAGTCTTGATTGAGATCTTTAATGCCCTTATCTGAGCATTGTCCAACGGTTACTTTCAGGCATCTTTCCATCGTTATTTCCCTAAGAAAAAGCCCCAGTAATAACTTACTGAGGCTTTTAAGTTACCGTCTTTTATTTAAAGACAGCCCGCGTTCTATTAAGCATTACGCTTTGGCTTAGTCAGTACGTGAGTAGTGTATAGAGTTAGGCCAGTGAACGCCAAACCACCGACAAGGTTTCCGATTGCTGTTGGGATTTCGTTCCAGATGAAGTAATCAGCGATAGAGAAGTCGCCACCCATAATGATGCCAGAAGGGAACAAGAACATGTTTACTACTGAGTGTTCAAAACCCATAAAGAAGAACAACATAATAGGCATCCACATAGCGATAACTTTACCGCTAACGGAAGTAGAAACCATTGCACCCACAACACCCATAGATACCATCCAATTGCACAACATGCCGCGGATGAAAATTGTGAACCAGCCATCAACACCGTATTGCGCATAACCTAGAGTACGCGCTTCACCAACAGCTGCGATTTTTGCACCAACAGCGCCTGGGTCAGTGTTAAAGCCCATAGTAAAAATAAAGGCCATCATAAAGGCTACTGTTAATGCACCACCAAAGTTACCTAGAAATACTAAGCCCCAGTTACGAAGTACACCGCCAATCGTTACGCCTGGGCGTTTATCTAATAAAGCTAGAGGGCAAAGTACAAACACGCCGGTTAATAAGTCGAAGCCCATTAAATAGAGCATACAAAAACCGACAGGGAACAACATGGCACCGATTAAAAACACACCCGTTTGGACAGCGACGGTTACCGCAAATGCCGCAGCCAATGCCAAAATCGCACCGGCCATATAAGCGCGAATTAATGTATCGCGCGTCGACATAAAGATTTTGGATTCGCCTGCATCCACCATCTTGGTGACGAACTCCGCTGGAGCTAAATAAGACATAGTCTCACCTCATAAGGTTATTAAAAGTTAGTCAATCGTTTGGACAGCTTGGCTCGGAGCCAAAAAAAAACGGCGTCCTCCCACAAACAAAAATTGCTCGTGAGATGGACGCCGTTATCCAGAATTCTTTAAATTGTAAGAGCCGCCGTTGGCTCACTAGTTAACATCACTGCATGAGCTATGCCATGTTTAATAATAAGAAAAATCCTGAGTTATTCTTCGGATTTTTTGCGGATTGAGCCAATATTTCGTTTGAGTGCTTTGATTGCTGCACTTCTAAAGTGCAGAGTTCGTTGTTTGCGCTTTAGATTGGTTCGTATCTCATTCTGCGCTCGTGTCCGATTTTGTCCCGCTGACGCATTCAGTGCTAGATTCTCACTCATAAGATTTAAGAATAGTTGAAGATAACAACTATTCATTTCATCTATCTGAATCCTCTGCGTACACTGAATTCAATCATTGCTATCCACTAGGAGAAATCGAATGGATTTCCAGCACTCCCCCAAGGCTCAGGAATACATCAAACGCGTTTCTGAGTTTATGAAGAACGAGATTGATCCGATTGAAGAAAGCTACCTGCGCGAGTTGCACAGCCTAGACGATAAGTGGGTTGTGCTACCGATCATCGAGGAGTTAAAGGCAAAAGCGAAAGCTGCAGGCCTTTGGAATCTATTCTTCCCGAATGAATCTCACGGTGTTGGCTTGACCAACCTTGAATACGCACCGTTGGCTGAGATTATGGGGCGCTCGTTTATTGCGTCCGAGATCTTCAATTGCAATGCGCCAGATACCGGCAATATGGAAGTGCTAGAGAAGTACGGCACGGCCGAACAGCAAGAGAAGTGGCTAAAGCCATTGATGGCGGGTGAAATCCGTTCGGCCTTTTGCATGACTGAGCCCGGCGTGGCGTCTTCTGATGCCACCAATATGGAAGCAACCGCAATTGTTGAAGGCGACGAAGTCGTACTTAATGGTCGCAAGTGGTGGACTACCGGAATCGGCCATCCTAACTGCAAAGTCGGTATTTTTATGGGGTTAACCAACCCTGAGGCACATCGTCACCAGCAGCATTCTATGGTGTTGTTCGACTTTGACACTCCTGGTGTGAAAATCGAGCGCATGCTGCCTGTGTTTGGTCACTACGATGAGCCGTTTGGTCATGGTGAAATGACCTTTGATAACGTACGAGTACCGTTGAGCAACATGATTGCAGGCCCTGGCCGTGGTTTTGAGATTGCTCAAGGTCGCTTGGGGCCTGGTCGCATTCATCACTGCATGCGTTTAATTGGTGGGGCGGAGAAAGCGCTTGAGTTGATGTGTAAGCGTGCCGTTAGCCGCACGGCATTCGGTAAACCGATTGCCAATCTGGGTGGTAACCGCGACATCATTGCCAATGCTCGTATGAGTATTGAACAAGCGCGTTTGTTGGTTCTTAAGGCTGCATGGATCATAGATAAGGTCGGCGTTATGGCTGCCATGAGTGAAATTTCGCAAATCAAAGTCATTGCCCCGAATATTGCGCAACAAATATGTGATGCCGCGATGCAGATTCATGGTGGCGGCGGTTTATCCGATGATTTCCCGTTAACCGGTATCTACGCTCAGGCTCGCGCTTTACGATTGGCTGATGGCCCTGATGAAGTGCACCGTGGGCTGGTAGCGAAGTTCGAGCTGATGAAATATCGCAAATACATGGCAGAAAAGTAAGAATCAAACGGATGTGGCATAAACGGCTCTTAAGTAGCCGTTTGTTCGCGGACTAGAATGCGATACACCATTGGTCGAAGCGTTCAGCGATAATTTTAAGTTAGGGTAAATATACAATGAAACACGTTTTAATTACCGGTGCCGCTAGCGGTTTAGGTCGTGCCTTAGCGTTACGCTTTGCTAAAGCTGGAGCCCATATTTGTATCGCCGATATTAATGCTGACGGTTCGCAAGAAACGTTAGCCATGGTAAAAGCTGCCGGCAGTGATGGTTGGATTTATTCTTTGGATGTTCGCAGTCCTGAACAATGGCAAGCGCTAGCTGAAGAAGTGAGTCAGCGTTGGGGCAGCATTGATGTCGTCATTAACAATGCGGGCGTTGCTACTGGAGATCGTATTGATGCCGGTGAATGGGCGTGGTGGGAATGGATCATCGATATCAATTTAAAAGGTGTGGCTCTTGGTTGTCGCACCTTTACACCTTTGATGAAAAAACAAGGTTCTGGCTACTTTATTAACGTTGCATCGCTTGCCGGTTTAATGGTGGCACCTTCGATGGCATCCTACAACGTGACAAAAGCCGGTGTTGTTGCACTGTCAGAAACTATGCATTACGAATTAAAACCGTACGGCATTGGCACTACCGCATTATGCCCAGGCTTCTTCCGCACCAATTTAAATGTGGGAATGAAGACATCTGATCCGGATATGTTGAAATTCGTCGATAAAGTCTTCGAATCATCCGCTTTAGATGCTGATGATGTAGCTGATGCGGCTTACGTATCGATGCAGAAAAATGAACTGATTTGCAATCCGCATCCCGTCGGTCGTCGTGCGTATTTTGTAAAACGCTTCTTGCCTTGGATTTACCGTAATCAAATCGGCAAGATGGCTGAAGCATTGAAAAAGCGTGAAGAGCGCAGGAAATAATATGTCTAAGGAATATATCGATCAGGCCAAGGCCTTACGCGATAGCGACAGTTTTAATGTTGAAGCGCTAAATACTTGGTTGCAGCAGCAGGTTGACGGTTTAAGCGGTACGCCAGAGGTGCGTCAGTTTTCTGGTGGAGCATCGAATTTAACCTATCAATTGAGTTACCCTGCGCAAGCGGATGGTAAGCCAGTCGATTATATTATGCGACGTCCTCCGTCGGGCCATAAGGCCGCCGGTGCTCACGATATGAAGCGTGAATATAACGTCATGGCGTCGTTAAAACCTGTTTATCCTTATGTTCCACAAATGATTGCTACGTGTGATGACCAAAGCGTTATCGGTAGCGATTTCTACGTTATGGAGCGCCTAGTTGGAATTATTCCTCGCGGTAATTTACCGAAAGGTATGCAGCTGAGTGCAGAACAAGCACGAGATCTATGCATTTCCACGTTTGACAAACTTATCGACTTGCATCAAGTGGATTACAAGGCAGCGGGTCTTGATTCATTAGGCAAAGGCGAAGGGTATGTGCAGCGCCAAGTTGAAGGCTGGACGAAACGCTATGGTAAATCGAAAACATGGAATGTTCCCAGCTTTAAAAAGACCATTAAATGGTTGCAAGAGCATCAGCCGAACGACGTAGCGACGTGTATTATTCATAACGATTTTCGTATGGATAACGTGGTTCTTAATCCCGATAATCCGGGTGAAATAATCGGTGTTCTTGATTGGGAAATGGCAACCTTAGGTGATCCTCTTATGGATTTAGGTGGTGCATTGGCTTATTGGATACAAGCTGACGATGACTTAGTTATGCGATCAGTTCGTCGTCAGCCGAGCCATTTACCAGGCATGCTAACGCGTAACGAAATCGTTGAACATTATTGTCAACGTATGAATCTCGATAAAGCCATGTGGCCTTTTTATGAAGTCTTTGGTTTGTTTCGCTTAGCGGTTATTGCGCAACAAATTTATTACCGTTATCACCATAAGCAAACCGATAATCCAGCCTTTAAGAATTTTTGGATTATGGTGAATTATTTAAACTGGCGCTGTAATCGCATTATCAAGCGCAGCCAATTACCAAAGGCTGGCCATTAAATTATGGCCAGCATCTATCTGGTACGTCATGGTCAGGCGGGTTTTGACAAATTAAATTATGATCAACTGTCCGAATTAGGTTTTGCTCAAGGCGAGCTAGTCGGTAAGGCACTGGCTCAGCGCGGCATTGAAGCGCCGATGGTTGTGCATGGCGCCATGCAGCGCCATCGCGAAACGATGCAATCGGCGCAGCGGCATTGGCATAGTTTTGGGCCGATTGTCGAAATGTCTGGGTTTAATGAATTTGATTCAGACGATGTTATTGCTTGTGCTTTTCCGCACTTTAAACATAAAGCTGCGTTAGGCGCTTGGTTGCTGACACAAAAAAATCGTCGTAAAGCATTTCAGGAATTATTTGCAAAGGCTGTAGAACGTTGGACGTCGGGCGAGCACGATGATGATTATATCGAATCGTGGAATAACTTTACTGGGCGTTGCACTCGGGCTTTAGAGGATCTAATAACCAATGCTGCGGGCAAAAATGTTGTGGTATTTACCTCGGGTGGCCCCGTCACTGCGATTGCCCAACACTGTTTGGGATTAAGCCATGACAAAGCGTTCGAATTAAATTGGACCTTGCTCAATGCTGGAATATCGCAATTACTCTATAACCGCGAAGGCAAAGTTAGCCTAGCCTCGTGTAATGAACATCATCACTTAGCCAGTGCTGGTAAACAGTATCTGACCTATCGTTAAAACTAGGAAACATATATGAACCCAACGAGCTTATTTGATCTTACTGGCCGCGTAGCTTTGGTAACAGGCGCTAGCCGAGGCATTGGTGAAAGCATTGCAAAATTACTCGCCGCTGCAGGTGCGCATGTGATTGTTTCTAGTCGTAAGATCGACGATTGCCAAGTGGTTGCTAATGCCATTGACGAAGCCGGTGGCAGCGCTGAAGCCTTGGGGTGCCATATTGGCGAGATGGATCAAATTGAAGCGTGTTTTAGCGCGATAGAAGCTAAGCATGGCAAGTTGGATATTTTAGTTAATAACGCTGCTGCTAATCCATATTTTGGTCATATTTTAGATACCGATTTAGGCGCTTACAGTAAAACCGTTGATGTAAATATTCGCGGTTATTTCTTTATGTGCGTTAAAGGCGGTAACTTGATGAAGAAAAATGGCGGCGGCACTATTATCAACGTTGCTTCCGTTAATGGCGTTGTGCCGGGTGATTTACAAGGTATTTATTCCATTACTAAATCTTCAGTTATAGCGATGACAAAGGCGTTTGCAAAAGAATGCGCGCAACTGGGTATTCGTGTGAACGCCTTGTTGCCCGGTTTAACGGATACTAAGTTTGCCAGTGCGCTAACAAAGAATGACGCTATTTTGAAACATGCAATGATGCACATTCCGATGAAGCGTGTTGCCATGCCGGAAGAAATGGCGGGTACGGTTTTGTATTTAGCATCAGATGCCGCAAGCTACACAACAGGTACTTGCATTAATGTCGATGGTGGTTATTTACTGGTGTAATCTGGTAGCCTAAACACTTCAATAGAAGCTGAGCGTCGTTAGATCCTCAGCTTTTTTTATAAATAAAAAAGGGACATTATGCGATCACTAACCTACGTCGCCGTTGGATTCGGCGTAATTATCGGTGTGGCTTTATTGCTGCCTTCTCCGATTAACTCTGCGGCGACGACACCCTCAACGCCCCAATTGCTGGACGGTGCCTATGCGCCTAACGACATGTTGCAGTCGGCACAAATGACTCTTCTTCCAGCAGGCGTGCATGGTGGTGAAGATGTCGCACTCGATAGCAATGGCTGCCGGTATACTGGTGTCGATGATGGCAGCATTCTGAAACTCTGCACTGGCGGTGAGGAGGCTGATCGTTGGCAAACGGTTGCGAATACTCAAGGCCGTCCCCTTGGGCTGGCCATGACGCCGAGCGACGAACTTATTATTGCTGATGGTGTTCGTGGTTTATTGAAGTGGACGCATGAGGGGACATTGCAAGTATTAGCAGACCATTATCAGGGCGAGGCATTAGGCGTTGTTGATGATGTCGATATCGGTAATGACGGTACGATTTATTTCTCGGATGCTAGTACGCATTGGCCATTAGCGCAGTATTTAAATGACGCACTCGAAGCCCGCCCTAGTGGCCGTTTATTTGCGTTTAAACCGAGCGGAGAATTAACCTTGTTGGCGGATGATTTAGCCTTTGCAAATGGTGTCGCAGTGAGCAGCGATCAGTCATTTGTGTTGGTCAATGAAACCTATCGTTATCAAATTACCAAAGTGTTTCTAACAGGCGATAGAAAAGGCGAGAAAGCGATTTTTGCTGATGGATTGCCGAGCATTCCCGATGGCATTGCGCGTGCTGGCGATGGCAGTTTTTGGGTAGCTATGTATGCTCTGCGCAGCCCCGTTTTAGATGCGCTGCATCCGTATCCTTGGATAAAAAATCAGATGGCCAAATTACCCAGTTGGCTATTACCTGTGCCACCTGCGTACGGTTTAATTGTACATTTTTCTGAGCAAGGCGAAGTATTGCAAAGTTTACATGACAGAGCGGCGGTTACGGTGGGTAATGTGACCTCGGTACAACCTGAAGACGATGGTTTACACCTAGGCACCCTGCATTCAGGTGCCATTGGTGTGCTTAGATTCTAGGCTTATGAACAATCAGTTTGCGATAGAGTGGACTGATTGTTTGCTGTTATCTTCTTCTGTGCCGTTACTCTCTTCCGCGTTGTTGTTGGTAATTGGGCGGCTTTGAACGCTGGCAGCATTACTGTTAAAACCACCGATCACACTAATAACAAAATCGACATTAGCGCGGTCTGTATCCGTCAGTTCAATTATTTGTTCTGCTCCTAAGCTCGGGTAGGCACCACAAGTTTCCCCGCTTTGGCAAATCAACAAATCGACATCAATATCAGAACCCGCATTAATGATATAACGACCGGGTTTTAGGTCGGTGAATTGATAATTACCGTTGCTATCACTTTGTGTCTCGGCGACAACATCTTCGTTTTCGCTGTCGGCATCGAGTAATAAAATGTACTGCTGCGTCATGCCTCCACCGCTCACGACCTCACCCACCTGCATAGTGACGCTGATTGACAAGGGGTAACCGCTGTCGGGGGTAACCGTAATTGTTGCGTCATAAATACCATCGATCAAGTTGGTACGGTCAAGGGTGACGCTGTAGCTGCCCAGCCCATTAGCATCGACGCTACTAGACGACACTGTTAGCCAGCTAGCATCGTCAGTGACGCTAGTGATCATAGGATCGGTAGAGTCTTGGTTGGCATTGCTAACGATAAAGTTCGCGCTGTCATCCGTACCTAAGCTGAGGCTATTCGGTGAAGATTCCAACACGGGAGTGGAACTGCTAGTGCCGCCAATATTTTGTGCCGCGACAACTGCTTTATAGGCATTGATAACGCCGTATCCAAATTCGTTATTACGTCCGCTTTGATCTGTTAGCTCTCCTGCTGTAAGCGCATTATCGACTTGTACGGGTGTTAGATTGGGATTGACGGCTTTCATCAACGCCAGCACGCCAGCCACATGCGGGGTCGCCATTGAGGTGCCCTGTTCTAAATAGTAAGAGGCAACACGAGCGCCACTGGCGTCATTGACGGAAGTACTTAATATGCCATCGGATTGTCCATCGGCATTACGATCAGCCGTTAGATCACCCCCAGGTGCTGCTACGTCGATTTTACTACCGGAGTTGGAGTAATAAGCGATATTGCCATCAGGACCGATGGCGCTAACCGATATCACACCATTGTAGGAGGCGGGATAGGATAGCTCGGAGCTGCCATCGTTACCGGCAGCTGCGACAATGATGACACCTGCATTACGCGCCGCGGTAATGGCATTTTGCTCGGCGGTTGATGCACCGTAGCTACCTAAACTCATATTGATGATGTCGGCTTTCTGGTTGGGCACTGTGCCGCTATTGTTACTTAACCCTGCTGCATAGCGAATCCCTTGGATGATATCGCTGGATTCCCCACCTTGGATGCCGAGCACGCGCACCGGCATAATTTTAGCGCTCCAGCTAACTCCAGCGCCGCCAGTATTGTTGTTGGTTTCCGCTGCGACCGTGCCACTGACATGTGTACCATGCCATGAGCTACCGCCCCGCTGAGTGCTGTCACCGGGATCATCAGGATTACTATCAATACCGTTACCGTCGTTGGCATTAGTGCTGTCTGAAATGAAGTCATAACCACTCACCAATTGGTTACTTAAATCGGGGTGCGCGAGAAATACTCCAGTATCGAGTACGGCAACAATGACATTGCCGCCGCCAGCACGGCTGCCAGTGGTGATATCCCATGCTTGAGGCAGGTTGATGTCGTTGTAGTGATATTGATTACGATATAAAGGGTCGTTGGGTGTTCGCAGCGCATGGCGAATATAGTTTGGCTCAGCAAACTCAACGTCTTCGCGTTCGTTTAAGCGTTTGATATCAATCAGGGTTTGCCTTGCGCGAGCTAGCTCAGGATTGAAAGCTTGTAGTGGTGTTAGCGCCGCGGCTTGAATGCGCGCCATTTTAACCTTGGCCGGATACTCGCTGGAGTAATGGTCGGCATTCAACCGCGTTGTACCTAATGCACGGCTGTGCGTTTCTGCTGACGCCTTTATACCTGATAGGGCTTTCGCATTAGCCGCTGAGCTATTGTCCTTCCACTGCACTATGGCTTGATCGAGTACGAAAGGCGTTAAACTATTGCTATTGGATGCACTGGTAATACTGGTATCTGCTGGTTGAATACGTAGTACGTATTTAGAGATGCCGCTATAAGCATAAACATTGATTAAATACTCACCATCGGCAGGAACGATGATTTCTTCAAACTCAGATTCATTGAGTGAGCTTAAAATTGAGGTTTCTAGAGGAGGTTTAAATAGATAAAGATCTAAGTCGCCACTGTACGCCGATCCGGTATTATTACCTTCATAATCAACCACTTGCAGCGTTATTTTTTGCCCCGCTTGGAGGCTAACCGAGAAGTAATCATCTTCATCGGCATCGTTATTAAAACGCTCGTAATCGCCGGAATCACTGGCGGCTGCAAAAGTCGGCACCGCCGAGGCAAAGCCATGTACCGTCACGCGGTTAGGGATACTTTGTGGTGTCGATGGATCATTGTTAGACGCATAGGTTGCCAAGCTATCGTTAACATCGGAGTCGGTGACTGTGTTAACCGGAATACTTAACTGGCCCGACAAGCTTAAGCCAGAGTCGCTGCTACTACCGCCACCAGATTTACAGCCGATAAGTGCGCAAGCTAAGGCAATCGAAAGAGTGATACGAGCGGGTGTAATCATTAACTTCTCCACAAGCTTGGCGAAACACTTAAGCAAGCTCGGTTATATGACATACGTCTTAACAGAGGAATTGGATGCCTTTCCCTCATGATATCTATACGTAACAAATTGAATAACTGTTTCAATGTTAGGCATTTTACCGAGCTGGCGCAGTATCTTTTTCGGTTTTATCCGTTTTTCATCAGCCTTTTGCCTTATGGCGCTTCTCAGTTGCTTTTATTAGTCTGAAAAAAATGACGCCAGCAAGGAATGCCAATGTCACTCGCCAAGGTCTATACCCGCGCACAATTGGGTATTGAATCGCCCCAAGTCCAAGTTGAAGTTCACCTATCGAACGGTTTGCCATCGTTGAGTTTAGTCGGCATGCCCGAGACCGCCGTGCGCGAATCAAAAGATCGCGTGCGCAGCGCCATCATTAACAGCCAGTTTGAATTTCCGGCAAAGCGCATCACGATTAATTTGGCCCCTGCGGATTTACCCAAAGAAGGTGGTCGTTATGATTTGGCGATTGCTTTAGGCATACTCGCCGCTTCTGATCAAATCCCTGCCGACGCTTTAGAAAAATACGAGTTTATTGGTGAGCTGGCCCTAAGTGGTGCTTTGCAGCCGGTATCGGGCGTTTTGCCATCGGCGTTACAGTGCACAGAAAAACAACGGATTTTAATACTGCCAGCAGGTAATGCGGCTGAAGTCAGTTTGTGCAGTACTGGTGATTACCGTATCGCTTCTGGGTTGAGCGAGGTAACGGCGTTTTTGCATGGCCAGCATCAGCTAACTCAGGTACAGCCTAACCTTGATGCTTTCGCATTAACGCGCTTGGGAGACGATTTGCAAGATGTTCGCGGTCAGCCACAGGCCAGACGGGCGTTAGAAATCGCCGCAAGTGGGCAGCATAATCTTCTGTTTATTGGCCCTCCAGGAACGGGCAAAACCATGCTCGCCAGTCGTTTGCCGGGGATTTTACCGCCAATGACCGAAGACGAAGCCTTAGTCTCAGCATCGATTTATTCGATTAGTCATCAAGATGATGGCTGGAAGCAACGTTGGCGTCAGCGCCCATTTCGCGCACCGCATCACACGGCATCTGGGGTTGCACTGGTGGGCGGTGGAGGAAACCCTAAGCCGGGAGAAATATCGTTAGCTCATGGCGGCGTACTCTTTCTCGATGAATTGCCTGAATACAGCCGCAAAGTACTGGATGTATTGCGCGAACCACTCGAAAGTGGCCGTATCGTTATTAGCCGAGCGAATCGTTCCATCACCTTCCCAGCCCGATTTCAGCTCATCGCGGCCATGAATCCATGTCCTTGTGGTTATTTCGGTGATCCGTCGGGGCGTTGCCATTGCAGCCAAGAGCAAATACGGCGCTATCAAGGGCAAACGTCTGGGCCACTGCTTGATCGTATTGATCTGCACATTGAAGTGCCTCCGCTTCCTGTGGCTGTCTTGCAACAAGCGCCGCCGTCAGAGCCAAGCGAGCAGGTGCAGCAACGGGTGATCGCGGCGCGCGCGCGTCAAATACAACGGCAAGGCTGCCCTAACGCAGAATTATCGGGTGCAACGCGTGATCGCGTGTGCGCGTTACGAGAAGATGATCAAACGTGGCTGTTGGATACTATCGAACGACTGCAATTATCCGCTCGTGGCTATCACCGCTTATTAAATGTTGCCCGCACTATTGCCGATTTGGCCGAAGCCGAGCATATCGAGAAAATTCATCTTATGGAGGCCTTAGGCTATCGCAGCTTGGATCGCTACCGGCAGGTGACTTGATGTATCTATGTTTTTAAACGTTGAGCGTAATTCGGGTAATGACGTAAAGATATAAATTTCGATTGGGAGTGATTCTTTTGCTATTAGCGTGCAGATTTGTTTTTGTTTTGCGTTAATCTGTACCTTATACCAATGTTACTGCGTAAAGAGCACTTCATGTTAAACTCGAATTTCGGTAAATCGGGGGGCTTTACAATGCCAAACAAACCTATCACCAGTGAATTTTTAGCTGCTCAGGCGGCTGGATCGTGCCGGATCGAGGGGCTAAAGGTTTCTGCTGAAGAAGAGCGGCTGATGAGCGACATTATCGCCGGTAGGGTTGATGCCGAAGCTGAAATTGAAAAAATTGTTCAAGCCTGCAAGGCTACAAATAAAAATGCGACTTGATTGATCTGAAGGAACCCAACGCATGGAAGCTTATTCACAATACGACTTATCTGAACACGATCCGTATTTAATTAACAATTCGTCATGTTTAAAAAATTTATTAGGGCATACGAATACCACCTCTCTTAATGAAGCCGAAAGGCGTATTACCCAGCAGACATTAGCGCAGTTAATAGCTTCACCCGTTCAGCCTTCTTTTGATTTGAAACACTTAGCTGAAATACATCGCAGAATTTTTCGCCATGTTTACCCGTTTGCTGGAGAATTACGAAAAGTAGAGATTGGCAAAGGGAATAAACTTTTCTTACCGTATGCTTTGATTCATCGCGAAGCTGCTGCTTGCTTCTCGCAATTGATGACTGAAAATTATTTACGAGGCTTAGACGCTAATACCTTTGGGCAAAGAGCTGGTTTTTATTTGGGTTGGATCAATAAGATACATGCATTTAGGGAAGGGAACGGGCGAACGCAGCGTGTCTTTATCGATCAGTTAGCTAGTCAAAACGATTACTTCATTGAATGGTCTTCAATTAGCGGTCAGGCGATGGCCGATGCTAGTCGATCAGCCAGAACTATAGATGTCAGTGCTAGAGATCTTGGACGTCTTTTATCTATGAATATTGTAAAGAGGGAAGGGTAAACTTTGTAAAGTTGCGTTCTACCGAGACTAGACCAGACTAAAAAGACAGTTCATCTTTTTTTGTAGCGTTGGAGCACTTGATGCGCGACTCTGATTCGGTAAAGCAATTGGTTATTTTCTTGGCTGTTACAGCTGTTATTGTTGCGGGTATGGTGTATTACCACAAAGTAACGCCTAGCCCATTTGATGCGAAGGCTTTCTTCGGTGAAACGGGTGCTGTCCCTGTTGTTCCCTTACCCGTAGCGCCTAAAACAGGCACTGTTGCCCAGATCCCTCGCTCATAATAAGTTCGCCATCAATACGTTCGATGAGGTGATCGAGAGACATAGGTTGGGCGTATAAAAAGCCTTGAACCCGATCACAGCCGAGAGAGTGAATTACCTCTAAGCATTTGCTGTCTTCTACGCCTTCGGCAGTTGTTTCTAAGCCTAAGCGCCGCGCTAAATACAACATAGAGCTAACGATATGTGTTTGTGGGCCGTCAGAACCTAACGGCGTTACAAACGCACGATCGAGTTTTATGCCAGTTAGTGGCAGCTCGTTTAGGTGCGAGAGTGATGAAAATCCCGTACCAAAATCATCCAATACGATATGAACACCCGCCTGCTTTAGTGTGCGCAAATTTAGCAGTGACACACTGGCATCCAGCATCATGGCGGTTTCGGTTAGTTCTAATTCTAAACAGGAAGGCGGTACGCCGTTCTCTTCCAGAAGACTGAGAACTTTGTCGGCGTAGTCAGGATCGGCGACTTCGGGGAAGGACACATTCACCGCCATGCGCAATGAGTGTCCGCGCTCAGCAAGTCGATGCCATGCTTTCAACGTTTCGCTCAAGGCCCATAAGCCCAAAGTCCGAATTAAACCGGCCATTTCAGCATCGCGAATAAATACCGTTGGTGGCACAACCCCTAACTCTGGGTGCAGCCAGCGTAATAGGGCTTCTGCCCCCACTAACTTTCCACTCGCGGTTTCGAATTGTGGCTGAAATTCTAGGTAGAACTCTTTGCGTCTTAGCGCGCGGATTAAATCAGACACGACCAAGCTCTCAGATGTACTCAGTGACCGCGTACCTATGCCGCTTTGCATCATGCGCTTGTGTTCAATTTGCTGCACACAGGCTTGTAGTGTTTTTCCAAGGTCATTATAGCTGTGCAACATCAAGGGATTACTAAGGAAAGACGTCCACAGATAGGCACTGTCGTCTTCATATGAGGCAAGCCAAGATTCTGCCAATATTGCTTGTTGGGTGCTCACCACAACAAACTGATCGTCTAATAATTTGCCGATTAGGGCGTCGGCTGGTGCATTTGAGCGCAGACGATGTTCAAACGCTTGTTGGGTGGCAAAGCGCAGTTCAGCACTATCGCCGGATGCTGCGGGTCGCCATCGACAGCTAACCACCTGCAAAAATAGATCGGATTGCTTCTCTAAGCGGATGCGTAATTGTCGCAAAAACATTTGGCGCGTGAGTAATGGGCACTGCAAGCCGAGAGCGCTCGTACGTAAATCTTCTAAGCCATGGTTGATTGATGTCGGTGATAGTTGATCTTCATCTAGCCACACGCTCGCGTCAGGGTAATAAGCGCGTTCTGTAGGGCGACCTATGATCAAGCAGGCATGGTGGCTGCTCATTTCTTGAATACGATCACGTAAATTAGGTGAGTCATGAGGTGCGATTACAATAACCATATGGCCATTTGGAATCGGCATAAAGGCGTCGAACATGCCACTACGAATGGGATGCGCAGCGGCCCCTGGTTGCTCACTTAACCATTGAATCAAGGTTGAGGATACGGGACGTTCCGTCCCTAGAACCAATAGGTCGAGTATTGTGTGGTCTGGTAGAGACACCATAAGAAAACAATAAAACCGTAATTAAATTAAAGGCTCCTATATGTATAGGTCATTAGCGCGACTCTTGCCGTTGGATTGCGAAAAAATATGAAAACACGAGGGTCGCTGGGGCGTTTTTGCTGCCGAATGTCAGGTCTTGTTAGTAAAGGAACGATTTAATCGCGGTCGATAACTGCTAAAATCCCCGGCCCAGAGAGAGGTATGTCCGTGGTCGATCTAAGTCAACTCAATCCCCGCCAGAAAGAAGCAGCCAAATACATCGACGGTCCACTGTTGGTGCTGGCCGGTGCGGGTTCGGGTAAAACCAGCGTGATCACGCGTAAGATTGCCTATCTCATTGGTGTTTGCGGCATTAAGCCGCACCACATTGCGGCGGTGACCTTTACCAATAAAGCCTCGCGCGAGATGAAAGAGCGGGTCAGCGCCTTGGTTGGCAAAGGCGGAGCCAAAGGGTTAACCGTCTCTACCTTCCACAACCTCGGTTTGAACATCATTCGTTTTGAGCACAAAACAGCAGGCTACAAGCCGGGCTTTTCGATTCTTGATCAAGACGACTGCAAAGGCATTATCCGTGACGTTATGCACCGTGAGCACGGTGACGATGGCGATATGCTCGACATGATTCAGAGCGCTATTTCCAATCTGAAAAACGATCTTATTACTCCTGAGCAAGCGGTCAACATGGCCCAAACTCAGCAAGATTCGCTGATTGCGCAAACCTATTCGGTTTATCAGCGCATGCTCAAGGCCTACAACGCGGTCGATTTTGATGATTTGATCATGGCGCCAACCGTGTTGTTTATGAATAACCCGGAAGTATTAACACGCTGGCAGAAGAAGATTCGTTACTTGCTGGTGGATGAGTATCAAGACACTAACACTAGTCAGTATGAGCTGGTTAAGTTACTCGTGGGTCATCGCACTGGTTTGACTGTGGTTGGGGATGACGATCAGTCGATTTATGCTTGGCGCGGCGCTAAGCCAGAAAACTTGTCGCTGTTGAAGAAAGATTTCCCGACGCTGAAGATCGTCAAGCTGGAGCAAAACTATCGCTCCACCGGTTTGATCCTTAACGCCGCTAACCGTGTGATTGATAACAATCCGCACGAATTCGAGAAGAAGCTCTGGTCCGATATGGGCTACGGCGATCCGATTAAGATTCTTAAATGTCGCAACGACGACGTTGAGTCCGAGCGCATTGCGACGGAAATTGTTGAGCGCCGCTTGCGTTATGGCTGCGGCTATAAAGATTTTGCCGTGCTGTACCGTGGTAATCATCAATCGCGCAATATTGAAATGAAATTGCAGGCCTATCAGGTGCCTTACAAAATCAGTGGTGGCCAGTCATTTTTTGGCCGCAATGAAATCAAAGACATCATGGGCTATTTACGTTTAATCATTAACCCCAGCGATGATGCTGCTTTTTTACGCATTATTAATACCCCGCGCCGTGAAATTGGCCCGACTACGATTGAAAAGCTAAGCGAATACGCCGCCATGCGTGGCACCAGTATGTTGTCGGCCACCACTGAGATGGGGCTTGAACAGTCACTGATGCCTAAGGCGCTGGATCGCTTGCGTCGGTTTGGCCATTGGCTCGATGGTATTACTCGCAATGCTTATACCGATGACCCAGTGGCGGCGATTAAAGAAATGATCACCGACATCGATTACGAAAGCTATTTATTGCAAAACTCCGGTACGCCCAATCAAGCCGAGCGGCGCATGAAAAACGTGTGGTTTTTAATCGACTCCATTAGCAAGATGATTTCAAAAGCGGAAGAAGAGGGTGATGAATGCACCATCGAAGATGCCGTAGGACGTTTGATTTTGCGCGATATGATGGAGCAACAAGCGCAAGAAGACGAAAGTGATCAAGTGCAGTTAATGACGCTGCACGCGTCAAAAGGTTTGGAATTTCCGCATGTGTATATCATGGGCATGGAAGAAGAACTCATGCCGCACCGCAACAGCATTGAAGCCGATACGATCGAAGAAGAACGCCGTTTAATGTACGTGGGTATTACCCGTGCAAAGCGGACGTTAACACTGACGTATGCAGCGAAGCGCCGTCAGTATGGTGAAGCAGCGTCGACTACGCATTCGCGCTTTTTGGATGAATTACCGCCCGATGATATTCTTTGGGAAGGTAAAACCGAAACCAGCGCTGAAGAGCAAAAGCAGCGCGGACAAGAAACGCTGAGCAGTTTGCGCAATATGTTGGCTGATTTTTAACGATTAACGAACATAAAAAAGCCCAGCAATTGCTGGGCTTTTTTATGTTGGGTTTGTGGTTATTTAATTGCCCAAACCTCGCCGTACACTTCGCCAACGGCTTGATCAACCGCGGCAGATGTACCGGCCTCTTGGCTAAAGGTTTTTAAGCTAATTTGACGTGCATTCACTTCAATTTTCGCCATCGTTAAGCGCAGGAATGTCGTCTCGCCCTTTTGTGTATTAGACGTGTTAATGACCACGTGGCCAGCGCTATTGATTGCCCAAGTAAAGTCGAGAACGGAATCTTCTTCACCACCTACTTCGCCAACAAACACCCCCGCACCTGCGGTTTTGAAATTAAACACGCCAAAATCCGATACAAAGGTTTGACCCGTTAAGTCTGCACTGACAAAACTAGAGGCTGAACATGCTTCCGCGGCACTGGTGAAGTCCGATAGTGTTCCACCCGTTGCGATGCCACTTTGATCTTCGCCTTCTTCAATATCACCGGTTGAGCAAGGTTCAAGGTCAGTTAGCAAACTGTAATCAAATGCGGCTTTGATTTGATCGCGTGCGCTGTTATTGAATACCCATTGATTGTCATTGCTGCTACCGGCTGGAATGATGCCGCCGCGACGTACATAGCCATCATGAACAGTAAAGAACTGGGTTTTCTCGTCGTCGTCCAGATCGCCTTTTGAGATCAAAATGGCAGGTAAGGTGAATTGCATAACTACCTTAGTATCAACCGTATTTTGTGCCCAAGTGCCGGTGTATTTAGTGGACAATGACGTCGTAGAACCTTCGCGATAGTCGACTAAATAATAGTTAGCGACGCCGCCGCTGACGAACTCTGCCATGATGCTAATATCACGACCATAAAGTTCGGTGCCTTTAATATCGGCAGGATCATTTGGGTTGCTAGCTGCTGTGCTAGAAACTAACTGAGATAGAGTCGTCGCCGCGTCGCCATCGGTTTCGTAGTTGCCGTCACCGGTGCGCAGGAAGACGTTATTACACCAAGTATCCGTTGGCGAGAATGGGCCTGTAGCGTTGCCAGAGCCACCCCAGCATTCAGATACCGTTGCAACGTTATCGTTGAAAATAACGTGAATAGCCGAGTCACGAACAAAGCTTAAACGATATCCAGTAGCGCCCTCGCTAAAGGTTTCGGCAGGGTCGAGTACGTATTCATAACGTTCGTCGTCGGCGAAGCTGGCGATGCGCTTGCCGGTTAAATCGACTGAAATACCGGTAATGACTTCCTTAGAGGCACCAAGACCACCGCGCTTAACAATAACGCTATCGCCCGATACCGTAATGGTTTCAGAGCTATCCGAGACACAATTCCAAGCACCGCTATCCAAAATACAATCTTGGTAGGTATCAGCATTGTCTTCTGAGTCAGCATCCCAAGATTCGGTTGAGCTGTTGTAAATGGAGCGCGTGATGGTGACGTTATTGCTGCTATCGGCGCTCACGGTGCCGTAAAAGAAATCAACAACGCCTTGGTCGTACTCATCACTTTCAAAAAAGTGCAGGCTGTCTCCGGAAGTTAATACTTCGGCAATGCTTACATCGGTCGCACTGCGTTTTGCTTCGCGTTCGGCAAGATCGTCGTTAATGGTTGCGGTATCAACGTTGGCGCCGTCAACGCCACCCGAGGAAACAACATCATCAGGATCAAAGCTTTCACCTGCGGCATCCACTTGTGCTGAAATAGTGTCAAGTGCAGCGACAACTTGTTTAACGATGAGTGACAGTAGGTCTTCAAACGCAACACCAGTGCCGTCAGTGAGCTGTTTGACGGTTTCGATGTTATTTTGCATTACCACACGGGTAACCTGAGCCACCTTGTGCAGGCGCGCAAATTCAGCGCCATTGGTTTCATCACTACTACCGGCGACATAGTCGTCGGCAAGATCAATTTCGGTACCGAGTTTCGTTTGTACGCTAGCTTTGGCTTCGTCGGGAGTTAAACCGCTTTCACGCACCTCGTTCTGTACCATGGTGGTGAGAGGGCTGACGAAGTTATAACCTGCAGGGGCGGTTAAGGTGTAGGTACGATCAATGGCAACGCCAGGGTTATCTTCGTCAATGGTTTCACCGACGACAATTTCTACTAGGATCGCCGCACTGGCTAATTGTTCTGCCGTTGCGCCTTCGAGAGTGTAGGCACCGCCAGAGGTGGAAGTCGTTGATGGTTCGTCGGCATCACATTCTTGGTTGTCATTCAGATCTAAGCAGACGGTGGCTCCGGCTAAGTAACCGTCGGCGACTTTACCCGATAATGATTCGCTGCCGGTTTCTGTCGAGGCAGAGGCGTTATCGTTATTGGTATTAGAGCAACCGACCAGTGCACTTGATACGCACATGGCTGCTAGCAATGGGGTAATTCGATTCATGCTGTAACTCCTAACTAATGACGTGACCTTCGGTCGATGCACTGAGTTAAGCAGTTATTTGGCGAGTGTTTTGAAAAATACACCTACAAAATGTAGTTATTTATCGTTAAGAAATGTTGCTGAATTGTGCAGGCCGCTCAGGTTCTGGGCTGCAAGAGTTTAACTATTGTTATGGTTGTTATTTAGCAAGAAGTGGCTGACAGGAATGTCCGCCACTTATGAAAACCTAGGGATTTACTCAGTTTTAATTCAGTAATGGCACTGCTACTTATGTAGCCAAACCTTATTACTGATTCCCGCAAGTTCTTGATCGACAATGACACTAGCGGCATCAAGAGCGACATCATGCACAGCGCCATTGGCGATTACTTCATAGGAGATGGTCGTTTTTTCTCCTGCACCAAGGCTCTCTAGCGTATGTTCCCATAACAAACGCTGATCATTGATTTCACCCTGATAGAGCGTAAAGCCTTCTCCTTCGCCGGAAAAATCACGCGGATCTAGGCTGTCTTTAATAATTAAGCCTTTCGCCGTTTCTTTGCCGACGTTGGTTAGGGTGAGCGACACGGTCACAGGCCCTTCTTTAATTGGATTAGGCGTTAGGGTTTTGTGAATGCGTACATTCACTGGCGCCATGGTATAGAGCATGGTCAGAGGCGATGTGTATTGCCCGCGAGAAAACAAAATATACGAAGGTACAGCTCCTTCGTTCTCGATTAGCGGCGGTGTGGCTTTCATCAATGGGCTGCCACCCTCTGGCAGAGATACGGCAACGTTCACCGATTCAACGGCGTTTTGGGGTAGGTCACCATCCATTAAAATGGTTAAATCAATCGCCGCCTTTTGAATATGACCGCGTTCGCCGCGGTATTGCACATCCGGTGCTACCGCTATGGTCGCTGTATTGCCACGCGTTAAAGTAATCGGTTGGCTATCACCGCCACGAAATCCGATTGTGCCGGTGAAGTTCTTTTCGGAGCTATTGGTAATGGTCAGCTTGATATCTGTCGTCGGTGCGGCACCATCTTGTAACGCTATCTTGCCTTCCATATGGGTGATAATAATACCTGCAGGTCCGACGTCCATCGTCGATATTTTTTGCTCAACAGCAAGGGTGCTAGCACTGACAATAACGCCAACCAAGCAGCCCATCATACGTAACCAATTCATGTTCATTCCTCTTTAATCTGGGCTTATGGCGCGACGTCTTCGTAGTAACCTTGGTAGCTCCAGGTATTGCCGTTGCTACGTCCGCCAGGATAATTATGCGTATTATCTTTTAAATAATCGTGATTCAGGTCAGCGGTTCCACGCGGGCCATGCTCTTCATTCCATCCGTAATAGCTTTGGTGGGCATCCCAAGTATGGGTTTCTAGCCAGCGGTCGATGGTGCCGTAATCCATTAAGCGAAAGGCGCCTTGGTAAAGTACGACGTTATATTCGTGGCTCACTGGATTATCAATTACATCCCAGATTGCCCACGGTGCGAAGCCTAACGCTCGCAAGAGGGCAGCGCGTAAAATCGCATGGTCTTCGCAGTCGCCCATAAAATCATCCGATGAACTGACGTTATTTAAGTCGCCGGAGATGGTTAAGGTCAAATCGGCCGGTTGTGGAAAGTCCCATCCCGGAGAGTAGGATTCGTAGCCATTGTCAGCAAAGACTTGGCGGTTGAGTTCGTCCGAGCGCCAGCTCATATGCTGAGAAACATAGCGCGCAACCGCTTCCACCATATGATCGGCGGTGGCTAATACCTGAGTAGTTGTTAAGCCTCGGGCGTTGGCGTATTCAATAACGGCATTCTGTGCATGGGTGCGAACAACGGCTTTATCTAACCGATAAAGATTCGGCCCTGTTTGCTCGGCAGTGCTATTGGGGTAACCATTGTTGCTGCCTGATGCAACTGTGTAGCGGTAATGGCCTTTCGGGTTAGCGATGTAAAGTGAGCCTGTGTTGGTTTTTACACCATAGTTCGAATGCGCATAGACTTTATACGGCAGCATCATATTGCTAAATATGGGATAGGGGCCGCCGGTATATTCTAACGACGAGGCACTGGTGGAGGCGACGATGCTACCACCGACTTCTAGCTCAAGTAGGCTGACATTGCCTTTCACCCCGCCTTTGCTGGCACTAAAAACAATGCTCTTATCAGCATCGGGGTGAATTAAATTCGTTTGTACGCTGGGGCTACATCCTGAGAGTAGTGAAACGCCACCCAGTAGCATGCCGATAAGACTCGCCGTCGGCTTTAAGTTCATGGCAACTTTCTCCTTGGCAGCATTCATGCTGCAATCCATTTGATCATGGGCTGCGATACATCCGTTATCTAGTCATTCGCCGCTCAGCACAGGAGTGTGCAGGGTTTGGGGGCGCGTAGGCAAGTAAGATTGAGCATAACTTGACGTTAAACTCAGCAAATTAGACAGAAACTTGCCGCCATCGGAGGGATGTGGCCGAACTAGGCTTGGTAATAGACGTCAGTGTTGTTCAAGCCAGCGTCTTTCTTCTTCTGGCGTTAAGCGCTCAGCACCGAAAGTGACATCGTTAGACGATGCGGGTTGGTAGTCGGCGGTATCGTTGTCGAGTGTTGTAATTTCCCACCCATGATTGTGCCAGCAACCGATTATAGTGTCGGAGCCTTCAGCGCGATGCAGCATTAATTCGCGACAGATTTCACCGTTACTTGTGCGCCAACTCTGCACTAACTCGGCACGAGAATCATCATAGCTGCGTATTTCACCGCTGCTCAGTTCAGACAACAAAACTTGCTCTTGTGCATAAGGTGAGGTGACTGAGACAGTCCGCCACAGAGCACCGACTGCAAACAGAACACTGGCGGCGACGGCTAAGCTAGTCATGCGAGTTAACAAAGGCTTCTTCGTTGGCAAGGTAATGACCTTGTTCGTGGTGGACGTTGCCGAGTCCATTGATGGTGCCGAGTTGATTAAGTCTATTAAGGCACTGTTGTCAGCTTGCTCATCGACACGCTTAAAATAGTCTCGGGCGATTTCGTCAGCGGCTCGCAAGGCATCCACACGTCGTTGCAGCTCTGCGTTGGCGGCGATGTCTTCGGCGCACTGTTGGTATTCGCTCGGTGATAGTTCGTTATCTAAAAATGCAGATAATTGTTCATCGCTGTAATTAGTCATTGCTCTCCCCTTAAATATCGCCAACGCTGCGGCTGAGTTGCTGACGTGCGCGGGTTAAACGGCTCATTACCGTGCCGATCGGTACGTTAAGAATATCGGCTGCTTCTTGATAGCTGCGGCCTTCTACAGCCACTAAGTAGAGCACGGAGCGCATTGCCTCATTCAATTTTTGCATGTGAGATTGAACCTTGTTTAAGGCGGCGCTGGCGCTGTAAACCTGTTCGGTCGATAGCGTTTGCTGCTCATAATCATGTTCTTCGTCCCACGTTTCGCTGGGCTTCTGTTTACGCATGGTATCGATCCAATAGTTTCGACATAAACGGTACAACCAGCGATCAAAATGGCTATCGACTTGGTATTGTTGCCATCGACTGAGTGCGCGTTCAACCGATGCCTGCAATAGATCCTCCGCATTTTGCGGATGTGATGTTAGGGCGTAGCAATAGCGCCGCAATGCTGGCAATGCTGGCAATGCGGCAATGCGGCAATCAGTTGTTGGCGAAAGGCCGATTCGGTTGTATCCATACCTGTAACAACGCCCGTTAATGGGCTTTATTCCCATGTTGTGAAATAAAAATGCAAAATCTTCGTTATAGTGACGAAAGCTGCCAAGTTTGTACCGAGGAACTTCATGAAACGCAACACCGCCAGTTGGCGCCATTTTGTTATTTCGACCTGCCTGCTCGTCGCTGTGGGCTGTGTGTGGGCGGATGACGATGCAGAAGAAGCGTTAGAACAATCGATGACGGCAGAGATAGAAAGCGAGGATGAAGATGAGGCCTTTGAACGCGCCGAGCACGACATTGAGAATTCGCTTGAAGAGCAATTTGAGGGAGCCGAAGAATTAGAAGATGAACTCGAAGAGCGCTTAGAACGTATGTTTGAGGCTCGCAGTCATGGTGATGATGATTTCATCACCCAAGGCATTGAGGATCATATTCATCAACTTTGGCAACTCGAAGAGATGCTCGATGAAAGTGGTTTTCCTGCGCTACCTGAACAAACCATCGCTTTGCTAACCGAGCAAGAATTAAACGATGCCAAAGCGAGTGGTGCAGATATTATCGCCACCGAAGTCATGACAGAATTAGGTGGAATTTTAGTTACCTTCGGCGATTCGCGTGTAGTACCACCAAAAGACTCAGATAGTAATCATTTATATGGGCTGGACGGGACAACGACGCCATCTTCAATATCGACTCCTGTGCCGACGTTGGCAAAGATGATGGGCATATCGGCTCCGATATCTTTACCCGTTAAGATCGGTTTGATGGACTCTCATATTCAGGAGGACCATCCTTGTTTAACCGGTGTACACATTAATCAAGCGGCTTATTACCCGCCCGAGGCAACGAATGACGATGCTCACGGGACTGCGATGGCATCAATATTCGCAGGTCGAGCGGATTGTGCGGCGCCAGGCATATTAGCGCAGGCGGAGTTAGACAATGCTGTGGTATTTGCTCGCACAGATCATGGCTTAGTGGTGGCGACCGCAGCTGATTTAGTCGCTGGCTTGAATTGGTTACTAGCGCAACAGGTTAATGTGATTAATCTTTCTTTGTCTGGGCCCCCGAATCGAGTGCTAGAAGAAGCATTAAATCGTGTTCATGATCGCGGCGTGGTCATCGTCGCCTCGGCTGGCAATGATGGCCCGGCTGCCTTTCCTCGTTATCCTGCCGCGTATTCTAGTGTGGTGGCCGTGACAGCAATTGATGCCGCGCTGAATATTTATTCGCGAGCTTGCCAAGGGGACCACATCGCCTTCTCTGCCCCTGGTGTTGGGGTTCGAGTTGCGGATGCAAGCACAGGACGCGAACAAACAATGGACGGCACCTCGGTTGCTGCGGTATTTGTTGCCACTGCATTGGCGTTAGAACAGAGTGACGGCGCAAATAAAGTAGAGCGTATGGAAGTTCAGGCCAAAGATTTAGGCGCTCGCGGCAAGGACACTGTTTTTGGTTACGGGCTTCCACAACTGCGAGCAGCTTCTAACTGAATGGAATTACCGTAAAGAAGGATTTAAATCTTGTATGTGAAAACGTTATTGGGACCAGTGCAAACCGCCTTCATGTTGGCGGTTTTTGCCGTTTCGGCGCAGGCGGAATTCAGCGCCGAATTGGCTGCAGGCTTGGAGTACGACAGCAATGTGGCCGTAGACTCTATTGATAGCACTTCCGGTCTTGGTGATTGGTCGAGAAATCTTAATGTTGCGCTTGGAGCTAGCGGCCGGTGGCCGGCCAATTGGGAGTGGAGTGGCCGCTACCAAGGTTACGACAGTCAGTGGCAAAACTACTCGCAATACGATACCCAAATGCACACCGGCCTTGGCAAAGTAACGTACAAATCCTCACATTTTATTAACGAGTTAGCGGGCGTATATGCGCAAGCAGATGTGAATGGTCAGGCATTTTTAACCATGCGGCGTATTAGCCCAGCGACGGGTTCTTTTATTGGTCAGCAGTGGTATTGGCGTGCGCAATACGACCGCACGCAAAAGCAGTTTGTCGATTACCCATTACGCGATAGTGATGGTGACGCAGTAGGTTTATATCTTTATCGCTTTCTCGATAAAACCCGCCATTTTATCAGTGCTAATGTGCAATTGAAGCGCGAACAAACCCCGGATGATATTTATCAATATCAAGGCGGTATTGTGCGCCTCGGGTGGAAACGGGCCTGGCAAGTTGGAGCTGATACTGTGAGCACACAGATAAAGGCTCGTTATGAAATGCGCCAATACGATGGCATTCGCAGCGATATTCTCGCCGCGCGCCACGATGACAAAATCCGTTTAAGCGCCGATCTTGATTGGCAAATGACACCGCGTTGGAGCGCCCAGTTCGAGTTGATTCGCGACTGGAATGAATCGAACCTCCAAGCCGCGGATTACAAGCAATTCCGTATTGATAGCAGCTGTAAACAGACAATAAAGTATCATACTTTCTAGCCTGATTTTTGTCCGTTTTAGGCCATTTCAGGCACTTAAAATTATGGCAAGTATCATACTTTGCTAAGCCTAAACTCCAAGTAGCTTAATTTCTCTGACAATAAAGTATCATACTTTAAGTATTAATCTTTATTAGGTATAGCTATTTTCCGAAATATCTATTTTGAGAATGCTTGAATAGACACCGACTTCCTAAACACTCTACAACTTAACAAGCATTATCATCGCTAATATCCCTCAGAATAATTCAACAATTACGCTAAGAATCATTTTAATTGAGCAGAAACCAAGAAAGGTATAGGAGACAAAAGCCATAAAACTGGACTGCGCATGACTACCAACAGACAATGTGAATCGCCCCTAGTTATCTAGACACTGCCTTGTTTCAAAAAATAGTTCTTTTCATATTCCATTGGCGACAAGTCATTATTATTTCCATGACGTCGAGTAGGATTATAGAACAGCTCAATATAATTAAATACATCGGCTTTACCTTCCTCTCTGCTGCGATAAATCTTACGGCGAATACGTTCTCTTTTTAGTAATGCAAAGAAGCTTTCAGCACATGCATTATCGTGACAGTTCCCTCGACGACTCATGCTCACGACCAAGTTATTCGCTTTAAGCATGCTCTGCCAATCATAACTCGTGTACTGACACCCTTGATCTGAATGTACAATAACCTCACCCCTTGGCTTGCGTCGCCAGCAGGCCATGGTTATCGCATTAAGTACCAAATCTGTATTAATACGACCTCCCATAGACCAACCAATTACTTGTCGAGAAAATAGATCAATGATCACTGCAAGAAAAAGCCATCCTTCTTGTGTACGAATATAAGTAATATCTGTAACCCAGACAGTATTTGGCTTTTCGACATTAAATTCACGCTTAAGTAGATTCGGTGCAACGGTCGATAAGTCACCACCTCCATAGTTATTTTTTCTCTTATAGCCTCGCTGAGCTTGAAGTCCTTCGGTTCGCATCAGGCGATATACACGATTTTTACCGCACAGATCACCTGCGGCTAGTAAGTCTTTATAGACTTTTCGATAGCCATAAACACAGCCACTCTCTAGCCAGTATTGCTTGATAAACCCTAATAAGTATTCGTCTTCTTTTGCACGCTTACTTAGTGGGTTTGCTAGCCAGGCATAGAAACCACTAGGATGAATTTCTAGTGCCCGACAGAGCGTCCGAACAGGGTAGCGTAGGCGTCGATCTTTTATGAACGTGTATTTTTCTTCGACTCGACGGCAAAGAACACGGCGGCTTCCTTTAGGATGTCACGCTCTTCGGTTACACGCTTAAGTTCAGCTTTAAGCTTGCGTAGTTCATCTGAGCTGGATTGCTTTTCTTGGTAGGCTTGTGCGTTCTCACCGTAGCGATCACGCCAGTTATAAAGACTTTTGGTTGTGATGCCTAAACGCTTAGCAACATCGGCTATTGAATAACCGCCTTCGGTGACTTGCTTAACTGCTGCTATCTTAAATTCTTCGTTATATCGTTCACCAGCCATAATGGCCTCCTCTGTTAACTCATTATATAGTTAAAGAGTGTCTAGTGAACTAGGGGCGATTCACCAACTGCTAAAAGTTTATTAACAATTAAAATTCTCTAAGCTTCGATTACTGTAAAAGAGGGTAGGATCCAATTCAATCATTTGATCAAAGTTAAACTAAAAGATCAATTAAAGCTTACGAAAAGAATAACCCTTCATTACAAAGTTTTATTAGACTTAAACCCATAAGCTAATATATTATTCGCACCTAAACTTATTTTTCTGGTGGATTTAGTGAACAAGCGCCCCTTGCTAACCGTACTACTAATACTTCTGATTGCTTTGCAGTCTGTAGTTGCTAGTGCAGACGTGCATGCGCTATTTAATGCTCCAATCGATCATAATGATCTTGCGTTAGAACATACCCACAGTGGCGATACATCGGTTTATGGGCATTCTTCTAACGAAGAGCACGCCTCTGCAGACATTCAACAAAACAGTTCCGATCAAGTAAGCGACCAAAATACCGAGATAAATTGTGAGCATTGCTGTCACTGCCACAACCCAAACCCTGTATCGGCACTGGTGAAAGAGCTGTCATCTCATAGGGACTCTTTGGACCTACAAAGTTTACGTACCACCTACCAAAAACGCTCTGAACTCCATTCTCCGGCGCTACGCCCTCCTATTGCCAACGTTTAACTTCAAAGTTATTGGCAACAGACCTCTATATTGATTGTAAATTATGAACGTCTGCTGTTATGGTTCATTAATTTAAACAGGGCAAATTCATGATTCTTTTACAGAATGCTTTACACAGACCTACTGTGCGATTACTTGCGATCGCCAGTGTGATGGCAGTATTCGTACCCACTGCACAGGCTCAACAATCCAGTGGCAATAACATGCACTGGCTACGCCAGCAGATTGAAGTCTTACCAGAAATACATGCAGCACAGCAGAAGCGAGACGCTTCTTTGTCTCAAGCGGACTCTTACTCACGAGCGCTATATAACCCTGAACTCGGTACTGGCTATGAGCGTGAAGGTGAACAAGATAACTATCAGGTCAGTATCAGTCAGAAAATAGATTGGTGGGATCAAAAAGGCAGCCGAGAGCAACAAGCTCAGTTCTTACGTATTCAGGCTGAACAAGACTACCGCTTTAACTATCAAACCATATTAAAAAACGCACTGCTGGCTTTTGTAAATTGGCAGGCCGCTAAGCAAAGATACGAACTCGCGTTAGATCAGGAGCAGCAGCTTGATCAGCTTATTAAGCTGGTTAAAAGCCGCTCAGCGAATGGTGACCTTGGTCAAATTGATGTTGAACTCACCCTACTGTCATTATCACAAACGTTAGCCGATACAGCTCAAGCAGTGGCGGCTTATCACAGCGCTGAAAACAGGGTTCGCCAGTGGATGCCAAATTGGCAGCCTACTACACCGGTTTTGAATGCCGCTTTTTGGAGTAATACTCAGCAGTTTTTAACCACTGATACATCCAGTGATAAAGAGCTTCTGCAAGCATTGCCCGAACTTCGTATTGCGAAAGCTGAATGGAAAATACAGCAAGCGCAAGCAGAAACAGTTCGTCGTGGTAATAAGGCAGAACCAACGATCGGCATTACTGCAGGGCAAAATGGCAACACTGATGTTGTAGGTTTGAATTTATCGATTCCGTTAAACATTCGTAATAATTACAGCGCAGTTAACCAGGCTGCTTTGCAAGGTGCTTACGCAGCGGAATCGGAATATCTAGCCAAACACCGTCAGCTTTCTTATCAGTTAGATTCTAGTCGCGCTTTAGCCACGCAATATAATTTGCAGCAGCAGCGCTGGAAAAAACTAATGCAAGATAGCCAATCAAATTCTGGTGAATTATTAAAGCGTCAATGGAAAACCGGTGATTTAGGTACCAGCCAATATTTACAAGCGTTAAGACAACGCATTGAAGGTATTCAGGCGGGCATTACTCTCGATGAAGAAAGTAAATTGGCAAGTATAAACTGGCTTTATACCAGCGGCCAAATTCACCGTATTTTTAGTTTTTAAGCTAAATATAAATTTTCTTTAATGGAACACTAAATCAACATTTTACATCGGACAATTATTATGAAAAATACACAACGTAATTTATTAGCACTCGCTATTATCCAAGTTTTACTTTTCTCTCCTTCTGTATTTTCAGGAGAAGGTCATAATCATATCGAAGCTGAAGCCAATGATCTGCCAGAAAAGAAAGTTCACCTTCATATTGAAGAAGCAGAACACGACCACGATGCAGACCATGAAGAAGAATCTGAACACAATCATGCAGAAAAATCAGATCATGACGAAGAGTCTGAACACAATCATGTAGAAACAAGCTCTGCTGACCAAGAAGAACATGGGGAGGGAGGTGTTACTCTAAGCGCTCAACAAATGAAAATTGCTGGTATTCAATCAACCGTTATTGAACCTTACCAAGTTAAGTACAGCCGTTACGCACCAGCCGAAGTGAAGGCCAATGGTTATACCAGCTACCTAGCATCCCCTCGCGTTGATTCTGTAGTACTTAGACGTCATGCCAATCTTGGCGAGCACGTTGAAACAGGTCAGCCGCTGGTTACGTTATTCAGTGAAACCGTAGCAGACGCACAAGCCCAATACTTATCCAGCAGTGCAGAATGGAAACGCGTTAATCAACTAGGGCGTAAAGCCGTTGGCGATAAGCGTTTCATTAGTGCAAAAGCAGATAACCAAGCAGCGACTAGCCGTTTATTAGCCTACGGACTTGATTCTGCATCAATCAAAACTCTGGGTAAAAACAACCAAGCACTATTAGGTGAGTACACGTTAAAAGCCCAAATCGATGGCGCCGTTTTATCTGATGATTTCAATCAAGGGCAACGCATCAGCGCCGGAGCTGAGTTAATGGAGCTAGCAAATGAAAGTGAGCTCTGGGTTGAGGCACGCTTACCGGCAAATCAAAACTTAATTTTAGACAAGGGAACAGAAGCAATTATTAAAGTCGGTTCAGAAAGTTTTGTCGGTACGGTTGCACAAGAAGCACATACCATTGATGAAGTTACTCGAACTCGAATTGTGCGGTTGTTAGTGAATAATGTTGGCCATCGCTTACACCCAGGTATGTTTGCCGATGTGTATTTTCAGTTTGAAAGCGAACGCCCTGTTATGGCGGTTAATGAAGGTGCCATTTTACGTGGCGCAGATGGCGATTGGACTGTTTTTGTAGAAGATCATCCTGGTGAATTTTTACCCGTTGAAATAGAGCGTGGTCGATCTTTAGGTGAGTTACGAGAAATTATAGGCATAAAAGCGGGAAGCAAAGTGGTGACATCGGGTGCATTTTTTGTCGCCTCACAAATTGCTAAGGGCGGGTTCGATCCGCACAACCATTAATTCAGATTGTATTTTTCAAATTAATAATCGCTGTTTATATAATGTTGAAACAAATTTAAAGAGTCCTAAAATATGTTTAATAAAATAATTGATTGGTCGGTGCAAAACCGACTCCTCGTAGTGCTCGCCCTAGTGGCGGTCATTGTTGGCGCCGTATTTACTATTCCTAAACTCAACCTAGATGCTTTTCCTGATGTAACTAACGTTCAAGTTGCTGTCAATACTGAAGCTCCTGGTCTTGCCGCTGAAGAAGTTGAGCAGCTCATTACCTACCCAATTGAAGCTGTAATGTACGCCCTTCCCGATGTAGAAGAAGTACGTTCAATTTCTAAAACTGGTTTATCTGGGGTGACCGTTGTTTTTAAAGAAGGCACCGATATTTATTTTGCCCGCCAATTAGTTTTTGAACGCTTACAAGCGGCAAAAGAATTGATTCCGTCTGGCGTGGGTATTCCTTCTATGGGCCCAAATACTTCTGGCCTAGGTCAGATATACCAATATTTATTAGTCGCTGATGAAGAATATACTAATCGAGAAGGATATTCGGTAATGGATTTACGCAGCCTAAATGATTGGGTTGTGAAGCTACTTATTATGCCTGTCGATGGTGTTACAGATGTCTTATCTTTTGGTGGTGAAGTTCGCCAATACCAAATAAATATTAATCCTTCTCGTTTATTAGCTTATAAATTAAGCCAGCAAGATGTTTCCACTGCATTAGAAAATAACAATTCGAATGTCGGTGGCTGGTATATGAATCGCGGCCAAGAGCAATTAGTTATTCGTGGCACAGGTTGGTTATCGTCAGATAAAAAAGGCCTTGCCGAAATCCGCCAAATTCCAGTAAAAACAGTCGATGGTGTCGTCGTTACTATTAATGATGTCGCGACAGTATCTTTAGGCAGCGAAATTCGCCAAGGCGCGGTCACAATGAGTACAAAAGATGCTGAGGGCAATGTGCAAAATCTAGGTGAAGTGGTTACTGGCATTGTACTGAAACGCATGGGCTCTAATACAAAATCGACGATTGATGGAATTAACCAACGCGTTGAATTAATAAACCAAGCACTACCGGAAGGTGTTCGCTTTCAAACAATTTATGATCAAGCTGACTTAATCAGTAAAGCTGTAGAAACTGTGGTTAATGCTTTATTGCTTGCGTTTGTATTTATTGTGATTGTATTGGCGTTGTTCTTGATGAATTTACGCGCAACCTTCCTAGTATTAATATCCATCCCAATTTCCATTGGTATCGCACTAATGGTGATGTCTTGGTATGGCTTGTCGGCGAACCTAATGTCTTTAGGGGGGATCGCAGTGGCTATTGGTATGCTGGTTGATGGCTCGGTTGTCATGGTCGAGAACATGTTCAAACACCTCAACGCACCTCCTTCTGCTGGCCATGAAAGTGAAGATAATGCTGACAATGACGATGGCATTGCGCTACGTTTGATGCAAGCAGGTCGAGAAGTTGCGCGCCCTGTCTTTTTTGCTACGGCAATTATTTTAGTCGTCTTTATGCCACTATTCAGTTTTGAAGGCGTAGAATCAAAACTATTCCAACCAATGGCCATTAGTATTATGCTGGCTATGATATCTGCTCTTTTAGTCGCATTAATTATTGTTCCTGCACTGGCTACTTTCTTGTTCCGCGCTCCCGTTGTCGAAAAGGAGAGCTTCATTTTAAAACCTCTTGATCGCTTGTACCGTCGCGGCCTAACTTGGGCAATGAGGCAAACTAAAGTCGTTGTTGCCATCGCAGTTGGTTTGATTATTTCAGCGCTTGCTTTAGTACCACAGCTAGGTACCGAATTCGTACCTGAATTAGAAGAAGGTACAATTAACTTACGTGTCACTCTAGCACCCTCTTCAAGTCTTGAAACTGCTTTGGATGTAGCGCCAAAACTTGAAGCGATGTTACTTGAGTTTCCTGAAGTAACTTATGCACTAAGTCGAGTTGGCCGCGCTGAAATTGGCGGCGATCCTGAGCCGGTAAATAATATTGAAATTTATTTAGGCCTAAAGCCAATTCCGGAATGGACCAGCGCAAGTAACCGTTATGAGCTGCAAGCTTTAATGGAAGTGAAATTAGAGCAGTTCCCTGGCTTACTATTAAATTTCTCTCAGCCTATTGCGACTCGAGTTGATGAATTGTTATCTGGGGTAAAAGCACAGCTAGCGATTAAGCTTTTCGGTAAAGATTTGGATGTTCTGGTTGAAAGAGGACAAGCGATTGAGAAAGTCGTTAAGACTATTGAGGGTGCCCGTGATGTTGCGATGGAGCAAAGTGCTGGTGAAGCTCAATTAGTCGTTACCCCAAACCGTCAGCAACTTTCTCGCTATGGTTTAAGCGTTGAAGACTTAATGGCTGTTGTTCGTGATGGTTTAGGTGGCGTATCTGCTGGACAAATCATCAATGGTAACGAGCGCTACGATATTTATGTACGTCTTGCAGAAGAGTTCCGCAGTAATGAAGCCACTATTGCCGAATTACGTTTGCAGTCACCTACAGGCGCCTGGGTTCGCTTAGGCGACATCGCTGAAGTATCAATTGAGTCGGGTCCTCCTCAGGTTCGTCGTGATGATGTGCAGCGCCGTGTTGTAATTCAGGCCAATGTTCAAGGCCGTGACATGGGCAGTGTTGTTGCTGATATTCGCCAAGCAATTGATCAACAAGTTGATTTACCTGCTGGTTATTCTGTTGATATCGGTGGGCAGTTTGAAAATCAACAACGCGCACAGCAACGCTTATCCTTAGTAGTTCCTGTATCACTCGCCTTAATCGCATTACTGCTATATTTCGCCTTCTCGTCAGTTGGCCAAGCTATGCTCATTTTAGTTAACGTACCTTTAGCCGTTATTGGCGGAATCTTTTCTTTGTATATTTCTAACCAGTACTTGTCAGTACCAAGCTCAGTGGGTTTCATTACACTCTTTGGCGTGGCGGTACTTAACGGCGTAGTCATGGTAGAAAGTATTAACTTAAGAGTTCGGGAAGCAATGAATCAAGCAGGCGAATCTCTAGAACAGAGAATTCGCAGTGCAGCTTATGATGGCGCGATCTCACGCTTACGCCCAGTACTCATGACGGCAATCACCTCAGCTTTAGGGTTAATACCCATGCTGATGTCGACGGGCGTTGGTGCTGAAATTCAGAAGCCGCTAGCCAGTGTTATTGTCGGTGGTTTGGTGACAGCAACGTTACTAACATTGTTTGTATTACCAGTTCTTTATCCATTTTTCTCACGCAGAATATTGGCATCTGAACAGCGCCGATAGGCCTTTACTTATAAAGTAAAGGCAATGACCCAGTCAATAAAATATAAGCATTGCTATTTTATTGACTGGGTCATATCTGAAATAGCATATTACTGACATTAGCCAAAATTTCGTAATATCATTAGTGGAAGCGATCCAATAATAAACTGTCCACTCATTGCGTAGATAATATCTATTTTATTAATAATATATTACTAATGATAATCACTGCTGTCCCTTTAACTTTCAAAGTAATATCATTTGATTGACTGATCTTCGACAGCCGGTGATCTGATCTCCTCGCAGCAATGCCATCAAATCACGTTTTTCAAACAAATTAAGCTGCAGTATCCGTAAAATCTGCTGCATACTCTTAGGAATCTTTGATTGAAACTTCAGAAAACATAGCAATAAATAAGCGCACATTACGATCCATATTTGTGTCAAAACAGCATTCTTACTCGTGCCTACAAATGATTTTATTTTCAGGTTTTGCTTGATCCCCTTGAAGAACAATTCAACCTGCCATCTTGCTTTGTAAATTTCGGCTATCGTTTTGGCTGACAACTTAAAATTATTGGTAAGAAAGGTCCGTCACTGCATCTTTGTAGCCAACCCTGCGCATTTTAGTGGGACATTTCTTAGCGGTCTGAATACCCATAAATCCAATCGTTTGATCACAAATCAATCCTGTATTTTTATCAACACTACGACGATCAATGACTCTGTGCTTTGCATTACTTTTCAAGCGAGTTACAAAGAATATTCCCTTATCTGTCAGCTGTTTATACCAAGAGTAGTCGTTATAGCCCTTGTCAATTGCAACAATGCTTCCCTTTGGAAAATTCCGTGTTCGCACGACCGTAATATCAGATGTTTTACCTTTGGTGATCATCACTAACTCAGGTAAAAATCCTGAGTGATTTAATCCTACGTGTAATTTAATAGCTCCCTTAGTAGAACGAAAGTCAGCCCAAGGAAAAGCCGATAAACATAGATCTATCGTCGATAGCATCCAATGAATACAAAGGGTTTTTGAAGCGAAAGTTATGCCCGGGAACCACACTTTGACAACGGTTTAATAGATTTGAAAAAAGGACTTCATAGAGCTGATATGGCTTGTCGCTATTTATTCGCAAAAGATTGGATCGGGATATATTAGAAGTACCAATATGATAAAGACGATGTGACTGTACAGAAATATTATCAACGATATCTCTCAAGCTCACGCGTCCTGCCAATTGACCCATTAGCATGACGACAAACTGAGACCATCTTGAGGTAGTTCGGAATGATCGGCCAGAATGATGCTGATTTGCAAGAGCTTCAAACTCATGTATTGGCACAAGTTTTAGTAATTGGCTTAAAATAGTATTAGTATGTGCCGCAGGTCTAATCCCTTTGTAGGTACCGTGTTTGGTCGTACTTGAATCGCCCCTAGTTATCTAGACACTGCCTTGTTTCAAAAAATAGTTCTTTTCATATTCCATTGGCGACAAGTCATTATTATTTCCATGACGTCGAGTAGGATTATAGAACAGCTCAATATAATTAAATACATCGGCTTTACCTTCCTCTCTGCTGCGATAAATCTTACGGCGAATACGTTCTCTTTTTAGTAATGCAAAGAAGCTTTCAGCACATGCATTATCGTGACAGTTCCCTCGACGACTCATGCTCACGACCAAGTTATTCGCTTTAAGCATGCTCTGCCAATCATAACTCGTGTACTGACACCCTTGATCTGAATGTACAATAACCTCACCCCTTGGCTTGCGTCGCCAGCAGGCCATGGTTATCGCATTAAGTACCAAATCTGTATTAATACGACCTCCCATAGACCAACCAATTACTTGTCGAGAAAATAGATCAATGATCACTGCAAGAAAAAGCCATCCTTCTTGTGTACGAATATAAGTAATATCTGTAACCCAGACAGTATTTGGCTTTTCGACATTAAATTCACGCTTAAGTAGATTCGGTGCAACGGTCGATAAGTCACCACCTCCATAGTTATTTTTTCTCTTATAGCCTCGCTGAGCTTGAAGTCCTTCGGTTCGCATCAGGCGATATACACGATTTTTACCGCACAGATCACCTGCGGCTAGTAAGTCTTTATAGACTTTTCGATAGCCATAAACACAGCCACTCTCTAGCCAGTATTGCTTGATAAACCCTAATAAGTATTCGTCTTCTTTTGCACGCTTACTTAGTGGGTTTGCTAGCCAGGCATAGAAACCACTAGGATGAATTTCTAGTGCCCGACAGAGCGTCCGAACAGGGTAGCGTAGGCGTCGATCTTTTATGAACGTGTATTTTTCTTCGACTCGACGGCAAAGAACACGGCGGCTTCCTTTAGGATGTCACGCTCTTCGGTTACACGCTTAAGTTCAGCTTTAAGCTTGCGTAGTTCATCTGAGCTGGATTGCTTTTCTTGGTAGGCTTGTGCGTTCTCACCGTAGCGATCACGCCAGTTATAAAGACTTTTGGTTGTGATGCCTAAACGCTTAGCAACATCGGCTATTGAATAACCGCCTTCGGTGACTTGCTTAACTGCTGCTATCTTAAATTCTTCGTTATATCGTTCACCAGCCATAATGGCCTCCTCTGTTAACTCATTATATAGTTAAAGAGTGTCTAGTGAACTAGGGGCGATTCACAGATTAAAACAGCGTGTAAGTAACGACTTATTCATACAAAGCGCTATTTATCTCTATAGAGTCATACAATTAATGAATCTCTGTGCCCACGGTGCAATCTCCTCAGGGGGTAGGCTTCCAACATGCTTTGACTGGGGGTGGGGTATTCCGGAACATCCTTTATCAGTTAAGGCTTCCTTGAATAATGCGGTTGGCCAGCCTAATGATTTTTTCATGATCCCCAGCTTTATTGCGTCTATATTGTTTATTACCCATCCATCTTCAGCTGTTTTTAACATCATTGTACTTAACTTTGCAGCACCATCAGAGGTATCAACTTCTAACAAAGTTATTAGCTGGCCAGCATAGGCAAGTTCAACAATCGCTAAGTGCCTTGGGTTTTGGGTATCAGAAAGCCAGTGTTTTTTTCCATGTCCGTATTTAGGAAGCTTTTCTATCGTTTTTCGTTTTAGCTCACAACCATGTTTTGAGACCAATAAATTAGTCATTTCTAAAAATGATTTGAATTTACTAAGGTAGAGATGAGCGTCATCTGTTTGATCATTTAAATTATTCCAAGCCCCTCCAGGTAACTTCCCCGTTTCATCTTGTTCATTGGCACTCAGTTCTTTATCAAGAACTTCTTTTTCACCATCATTTGTTACAGCCTTCACAGGCTTCATGTTTTTACCTAGTCTATTGGTAATGAAGGGGTCTTTAAAGCTAATAGTCACGGCTTCAGACATCAAACTCATCGTTACTTTGTCTATATCAGACAACTCATCGTCATCTAATTCGTATTCATCAGGTGCCTCAGGGGATGAGCCATTTCCTGAGATGGGTTTTCCACCAACTCGTCTCTCGTAAATGGGGTGAATTATATCTACCACCCCTTTAACATTAGAGGGTAATTTTTTAATACTTTGAATTTCCCAGACAAAAAAGCTATTTGTCTCAAAATCGTGCCAACCAGACAGCTCAAGCTCTACTCCGCTTAAAGAGGGCGGGGTAAACTCAAAGTCCCAAAAATCATAATTACCCCTTCGGTTTTTCAGGTTAAATAAACTGTTCCCAATACTCTCAAAGGACTCCCGCGCATCTTTATCAATTAAAACCCAGCTAAGAAAGCGTCGATTTGTATCTTTGTTAAAATAATACAATGGATAATCAGCTCCCTCTATTACATAAATTTTAGGGTCGCCATCGGTTAAATCAACTTGAAAGCTTTCCGCCAATGCATTGTGTCGTAGACTTGTTCTTGTCATAAATGGATCATGATAAAATAGCACTCGCGCAAGCTCTAACTGCGGAATGTATACCTTCATTTCTTCTTGTTCTGCTACAAAACAATGCTGAGTACCATCTGTGATATTTGGTAGCTTGTGAGCTGCTGGATATTCTTTTAATCGTGCTTTTTCCCAGTTCTGCGCATTTTTAACAGTAATATTAATTACTTTACCGTTTCTCTTAGCTGGGCTGCTTGAATTTATAAATCTTCGCCTCGCTAAGATAGGAGCAGCGCTAAAGTTGATTTGGTTAGATTTCTTTCTGACAAAATCGAGATTAATACACCACTGTTTTTTATCTATGCCACGAAACATAGTTCCAATGCCCGCAATCTGCGAATCTTGTTCAAGATGTTTGTATTTTGCGCCACGAATCATGCTTCAAAATTTCCTCAAATAATTTGTTTACTGAATGAGTCATTCTTTCATGACTTAAACCTGCTTCTCGTAGTAATAGCCAAGGTTTGGCAGGTTCTTTTCTTTGAAGCAGTAAGATTATAGCTCTAGTAAGCCTACGAGCTTGATACTCATCAATACATTCTGAATACCTTTCTAATAACGCTAGCGTTCTTGGCAATCGGTGTAAATTTTTTTCTATCGTCGTTCTAGGGGTTAATTTCTTGAGTAAGTATGCCCGACTAAACCTGGGTAGAGATAAATCCTGCTCTAATGTATTAATAATTATCAATAATGCCTTTGCGACTCTTCGATCTCTCTGTGACCAATTCACTCTATTATTAATGTAATTTGTACTGCCTTTATTTTTTTCATTAATAATCATCAACCAGTCATAATGGTTGCGATACAGCCTTGTATACAATGCTTGCTTTAATAACCTTGCAGCTTTAGGGCTGTGCTCTTTTAGCAAATCTATCCACTCAAACTGATCGGTATGAGCTGCTACTAATTTAACGTGAACTTCTTTTTTTATTTTATGGTGCTGAACTGGAATATTCATCGCTCGATTTATAGCTTCTTCTATACTCAGAGAACCAGAGCTTATAGCGTCAATTACTGTAAGATGCTCTGCAAAGCTAAATGATTTTCTATGCTTACGAAATATACCTTTTAACCAGGATGTATCTTTAGTTGTCGTGTTTAAGTCTGAATTAGCAAGCCAAGCTTTACCCCAATAACCATTATAGTGATCATCTATCTTACGATGATCAATTCTATTTCCAAGCTGAAATCCATATTCAACCGCTAGTCTTCGATAAAATGCCGTCCACTGACCAATACTTGGTGAGCTGGTCGTTTTAAAATCAATTAATTGATATGCAAGATTTGCAAATTTTACATCGCTATCAGTCACATTTAATTGGTGGATCTGGGTAACTTCTAGGATAGACCTAAATGCATGTCGCTGGTTCCCATTGAGTTCGATATCAGTTTCGAATAGGGGCCGCCCATGCTTAATACAATATTTGACTAGCGGCACATGCCAGCGCCTATCCCAATATGCTTCTCCATAGATAGCTCTTTGCTCTGAAACGCACTCTTGGCATAACAACAGCTTTTCTTTAGTTTTAATTCGAGAAGCAGCTACACCCGAAGCGAGATGAGCAGCCCCCTGAGAGTCATCACTCATCCAATTTCTAATAGCAGTTATGCGCTCAGTGGGGATAAATGGTTCGTAGATAGGCAGAAGTGTGTGTGAATTAATTAGCTGTGTTACATCTAAGCCTAAAGCTTTTGGATATTGGTCTTCAATGTCCTGTATATGGCTTGGTAAATCTACTGTTGCTATTACTTTTCTATTCGAAAATACAGAATCAAGAAGCTGTTTTGGTGACATCTCACCATCGTGTATTCCTGCTCGTGCAATAGTGCTATAAAGCAACTCATTTGCATATGGAGTAGGAAAGCCCAGCACTAGTAGTTTGCCGCCCAGTCTTCAAGATTAAAAAACAAGCCGCGCTGCTCTAAGTTATCGCTCAAGTTAAGACCTTCTGATTCACTATAATCAAACAAATACCTTAAATCTTCTTTATCTAAGTCATACCAGTCTTTACGCTTTACGGTGTTAATTTTTGAGACCTTCTTATTAACCTTTTCTTCAGCAGTATATTCTTTATACCAGTTGATCATGCTTGGTAGCATTTCTGTAAAGCTTAGCTCTGGGCTTTCTTTAAACATTCTTTTAATAAGTGCTACTAAGATAGTTTTATCATAATTCCCATCAAGCTGTAGCATTAAATTAAACAGTTTTAAGGCTTCATTGTTCCCACCAAAAAGCCCCTCTTCCTCTTTTTGGGCTGATGACATGATCTGACTTCCAAGCTCAATCAATCTTTTTTCTAGATCTAATACTCGTAAATCTGAATATTTCACAATCATATCGGCATTGCCTGATCGAAGAGCATCAAGCATCGGCTGAACAGGCTTTAGCTCTTGATCGTATACCGATTTCAAGATACCCACCGTTATTCTTTCGCGCTTATTCGCTATCGCTCTTAATTGCGCTAAAACAAACAATTTCACAACAATATCAAGTACGCCTTGTGATAAATCGTACCAGCAATCACGAATTTCATCGGTTAAAGGGTCATCGCCATGCTTTAGCCATTGATATTTCCAAAGACTATTTGTAAAAGCAACCCAGTTTGGATTATCTACAAGTCCATACCCCTTCTTTTCTGTCTTCTTCTGAATTGTTTCCCAATAAATTGAACCTATACCCGCGCTACGACGCCCAGACTGGAGCTCAAGCTCAAAGATGGGTCGTGCTTTCGGTGTACCAACAAGCACGACCGGAATTCCAACTTGGTTTACCAATTCAACAAAGAACTCTAACATTTGTTCTTTACCACCAGATCTGACCTGACTGAGTCGCTGTATTTCATCAATTACCAGCACACCAATTGCTCGGTGATTTGCAGTTTGACGCATTAATGCGAGCATTTTAGGTACAGAAAGACGGCGGTTGGCATACCGTCTTTCATAATCTGTTTCCAAAATGCTATCTACCGCACTAAAGAAGTTTAAACATAAACTTTCAAGATCCCCGTTGCTTGGGCACTCTATTTTTAAGTAGCTTATTTGAATGAAATTAGTAGATTCGTGATAAATGACCTGAGGGTATGTTTCCAATATTCGGTTTAATGAGCTGCTTTTTCCCCCGCCAGATATTCCAATCAGAGACATGCTGCGAGCAGTTGTTTTTTCTGTAGCGAAATTAATAGAACTGCTTTCACCTGACTTTATTAATTCGTAGCCTTCTTGTAGCTTTTGATTTAGAGAACCATCATTCAAATTTCTACCAACATATCCTCTCCTTATCATCATGCCCAATCGCTCTTCTAGTAGAATATGTTGCGATAAAGGCTGGAAAAAATCATCTAGTAATGACACAACCATATGCATTCTTGCCTTAGGGGGAGCAAGTCGATCAGACGGCTCAAACTCTACTTGTCCCTTTAGGCTTGAACCAGCTTGTTTGACTGAAAGAATTATTGGGGGTAAAGCTTCGATAAACGGATTATTGTCATATTGCCGAACGCCTGTCTTAGAATATTCCGCTTTAACGAAGTGCTTAGGTACTTGCATTAATCATCCCCATCATCAAATAACTCATCTTCATAAGTAGGGTATTCATCTATATCATCGTTATCCCTTAGTGAAATTACTTTAGATGATGGATAAGTTACCTTCGTTTTTGGTCTTCTGTCTAAACGCTCACTCTCAAGCTGCTTTTCACGCGCTTGACCTACGTTCCTCATTCTTTCGGTATTAGTATTAGTTGCTTTCGGTGTTGATTTAATTGCTGAAGATATGATGCTTTCAATTTTTTTCTCATGCACAGCTCTGACTTTATCAGCATTTAATCTGCTTTGGTTCATTGCTTTCTTTTTCAACTCAAGATTTCGCCATACTTCCCAAAATGAGCTATTACGATATGCACGCGACATATCAGTTAACCTACAAACCCAATATGCACGACTGTTCGTTTCATGGAACAAATAGATTTCATTAGCATGGTTGGGATCATATGCTGCCATCAATTTTTTGGGTCTATTGGAGCTACTAACTCTATGCATCCAACCAGCTGATAATATCTCAGGGGAAGAATAGTAAAGACCAAATAAACAAATCCCATTTTCCGAGGCTGTTACTTTTTCCGTTGGTAGCAATGCAATTCGAACATCTTCAGGGTCTGCTGTGCGAAGGCGGCCTGTTCTATTCTGCAAACCCCAATTCCAGAGATGAACTGGAATCAAAGGCAAATCAGCTGGCATGTCACTACTTTTGTCGTATTTAGACAATGGATCAACAAAGTTACGCATAACGATGGAAGATTCAATAATTTCTGTGAACTCAGAAAGGGTTAGCTTTCCATCAAGCCAATAATTTCTGCCACCTACTTTTTTTACTGTAACCCCTGTAACGATCCCTGGTGCATAGGGTTTAAACTCTGCTTGAAGTGTTTTAAAGTTTCTTTCGACAATTCCCTTGGCATCACCACGATAGGGCGGTGTATTTTCTATTCGAATATTAAAGCTCTTCTCTAGCCCTTCAATTTGATGACCAATAAGCTCGCCTCTATCTGCAAGTATCGCTTCTGGTAAACCCGGTCTCGGCCATTCAAAAGACTCTGAATTAAGCTCTTTGTTCTGTAAAAATTTATTTTTATCCGTCATACCTAAATGGAGAGCTTGTATGGCTGCAACATATGATGGGTTTTCAAAGCCGATATACCAGCCGACAATAAATCGCGAAAACACATCCACTAAGATATATAAAATTGGTCTTCCAATAGGTTGATTTCTATTATCATCAGAAACTAAAATAATATCTGCAATGGTTGCATCTATCTCATAACGTGACCCAGGCCCCAAGGCTTGCATGGTGGCAGTACTGTGTAGGGGTCTTATATCTTTACGGTAAGTTGTTGGAGCATTCGTTGAGATTAGCTTATGTGCATCTGAATATTCTCTATTAAAAAAATACTCCAGCTGTCTTCTAGTTGGCTTTTCGGCCTCTGAGAGGTTCGGAAAATACTGCTCATACAGTAGTTTTAATCTGCGATGAGCAAAAGCTACCGTGAATGTTTGCTCCGTTAATAAGTATTTGTCTATCACTATACGGAATAGTTTCTCAGTCCTTTCATCGATGATTGCACCAATTCCACTAGTAATTTTCCTAGGTCTTCCTAGCTTTATATCATTAGTTGTGCGCTTTTTCCCTTTTGCTCCAGACTTGTGGTAATCAGACAAAAGAGCATTTTGAATTTGACCTCTTTGCCAATATTGGCGCACTAATCGATACAGATAGGGCTTGGAAATTTCGCCTCCCTGCAAGATTTGCTTAATATACTCAGCGCGTACTTTTGGTATATAAAACTGATCATTTATAACCAATGGTTTAATTATTTCGAAGTATTTATCTCTTTTTTGTTCTTCTTTAGAGCCAGGAGTTGGTGTTAGTTGCAATAAATAACTAAAAGGATCAGATACGCGAGTGAGTTTCTCACTCATTATCAACTGTTCCAACTCATCAATATGAATGAAAGAAGGGAATGCTTTTTTATTTTCTACTTCTATCCAAATAATCTGATCACCTACAGTTTTCAATATTCGGTATAGCTGCCCATCAAGGTCCACGACTTCATTAATTTGGAACATGTGAAACCCCAATTATTGCTTCAATGGGCTCTGAAATTAAATCACTACACCTCAATTCTATATATGGAATTCTAATATCAAAATGAAAGTACCGCTTTGCTAACAAGTTTCTTAACTGGAATAGGCTTTCACCTATTGGAAGGGAGTATGAGGAGTCTAAGTCCTTGCATAGATCAATTATTTTTAAGTTTGAATTCTGTAAAATCCAGGCCGAGTACTGTTCTAAATGCTTATAGTCTGCCTCATCATCATTTTCGGCCTGTAAACTATAAAGCCACTCAATATTCTTAAAAACTGTAGAAGGGATTTGGTTTTCTGTTACAAGAGACCAAGGTATCCCTTTCTGTAACCAATAACGTCTTTCTATTTCTAGTTTTTCAATTGTCCTCTTATCTTCCAGCTTCGAGGATGGTTTTACCTGAAGTGCAAATACAGATCTGTCTTTTTCACTACTATTAACAACAAGGTCACTGCTCATGTATTGAATGACACCTGCGTGAGAAGGATGTGTTATACCAGTGTCGATACTGATTTGCTTAGTAGTGGTAGGGTCTAGGGGAAATTGTTCTCGAATGTCGGTAGTTGTTGGCCGCCACTGAAGTAGCAAAAAAGTAGCTAATTCAAGGTCTGATAAAAGATGATGAGTTCGATTGGTAAGATGCCCATAAACTCTGTGAGAGCGGCCTTCAGAAGCGACATCTCTTACGCTTAACCAAGGTTTATAATTATTACCAACCCCTTGTCCACGTCCTTCTTTTATCCAGCGAGCATTAGTAGCCTCTGAATTCCAATATTTTTTTCTAGCCATATGAAAAAAGCCACCTTAACTATTCTTTAAATAAGATAGCTGAGATGGCTTTAGTTAACAACTTTATTGTCAAGTTAACAACTTTATTATTAAGTTAACAACTTTATTGTTAACCGACAGCAGAATACGCTGGCGCTACTGAGTTACTCCACCGTCACACTCTTGGCCAAATTACGCGGTTGGTCTACGTCCGTGCCTTTGATCACGGCTACGTGGTAGCTAAGCAACGGCAGCGGCAGGGTGTAAACAATCGGCGCGCATTTCTTCAATATTCGATTTTAGTTTTTCTATCAAGTCGTTATGTGGTGCTACCACAACAATCGGCATCTCGGCGTCGATCATTGTTCGATGGCCTTAGGGAATGAAAAAGAAGGTGTTCTAGCCAAAGATCTCAAAGAGCTGAAAGTTGGAGTGGCTTATCCGTTTCTATTGGAGCTGTATCATGATTACCAGCAGGGGATATTGGAGCGTTATGATAGGTTGGTGCCGGAAGTATTGAACCAAAATAAGTGGCACCATGTTAGCTTAATGTATGTTCAAATTTTTATACGATGAGCTGAGGCGTAGAATATAGCCATGCCAGGACATACCAAAAAATCATGATTCGGGTTTACGAGTAATGTGTCACTTTTTACCGCGATGAGTGTGGCGTTGAACTTTTTCTTTAAATCGACCATTAAAGATAAATAGTCCGTTTTGTCGAAATCATCACCAAGATTTGTGCGATATAGGTTTTCACCATCTAGCGTTGAGATTAACTGCTGAATAACATCGCTGGATTCACGATCCTGAAGTTCTTGAGCCATAAGATAAACATTGGATGGTAATAGCACTTGATTCAAGCAGCCTTGGTCGACGGGTAAACCCAATATTTTGGTCCGATGAGATTCGTTATTTAAATAACAGACCATATGCGCATGTGTATTAATTGAGCGAAACACATAGGCCGCAAAGAAGGTTTGATTGTCATCTTCCCCATGGATAATGACATTGGCAGCGTCGCTGGCACAGGATCGTTGCAGTACATCCTCAGAAGATAATTCGCCCTGAACAAAACCGATATTCGTATCTGGAAGAGGATGGGTTACTTGTGATTCAGAACATATGACGATGTGCTCGTCCGGATTATTTGCCAGTAATTCAGTGATTACTTGCTCGGTGCTTCCTTTGCGGTATCCCATAAGAATAGTGTGATCAGTCAGGTTCATATAACCAAGTCCCTTCATTCGTTTTTGTGATAAATCCAATATAAATTCTGATAACTTACCAATAATAAGACCAATCGCACCTATTCCAAGAATCATAATGAAACCTGCGATGGTTTGACCGGAGTTTGTTTTGGGTGAAAAATCACCATAACCTACCGTCGTAATGGTAACGATAAACCACCAAGAGTAGTGCGCTAAAATCTGAGTTTCATCTGACAGCCACATGCCGACATAACCTAAGGTATACAGGCCAGTGATGATGATAGACAGCGTCAACCAAGCGTTGGAATACATCCTAAAGGATAGGCGCCTGAGATATTTACTTAACAAAATTTGCATGATTTAAAAGATCCTAGCTTTTAGCATTGTTCTTATTCCTGAACTTAACATGCGCACTTTAATATGCGGAAATTAGACATTGAGTCTTTTAATAAATGTGTTTAAGAGAGAACATGATTTTAAATGATATTGCAGCCTACTATTCAACTAACCAGCTTTGGCGGGTATAAGCCTGAAGCAAACAGGGTTTCATCATTGTATTGATACATATTTCTTTTGCATCTAACTCACCTTTACCGAACGCTAATGAGGCAACCAATAACTCTGGCGTAATGAATTGAGTCTCGACATCAAATTCGCTGATGTTTTTAATTTGTGAACGTACGTTGTTTGGTGTCGTGTCCGAGTACCAAGCGAGATAAAACCCCCAGTCACCGAACGATGGGATGTTTTGTCGGTATGGCAGTACGGTAAAACCAGACGCCGATAACGTCGCCCCGATTGCCAAATACGCAGGCTTTGCATGAAACGGAGAGGTAGACTGAATGGCAACAAATCCGCCGGGAGTTAAGTGCCGACGTAAACTTTTATAAAACTGTTTGCTGTAAAGTTTAGAGAGTTCGACCGATGACGGGTCCGGTAGGTCAATAATGATGACATCAAAGGTCACATCTTTAACATTTCTAAGAAAATGCTCGGCATCAAGGTTATAAACAGAGATAGACGCCACTTTTTCTGGGCTCTCGCCCGAACCGGATCTTTGATATACGGCTTGCTTAAACCCTTCGTTGTGGAGATCTGGTTGGGTTAGGCTAACTTTCGCATTAGCAAACGCATTGTTATTCAGCTTGACCAGCGACGAGTTGGTAGACGCAATCTTAATCATCTCTGGATCAAGATCGACGAGCGTAATCGATTGAATGTCTTTATATTTGTTGAGCTCTCTAAGGGCCAGTCCATCACCGCCACCAAGAACCAGTATGTTTGATCGACGCGGTGAAAGTGACATCGCAGGGTGTACCAAAAAATCATGATAACGAACTTCATCCAGTGATGAAAATTGGGTATTGCCATTGATGTAAAGTCGTGTGTCGTCCGTTTTTTTGTTTTCAGTGATGACGATATGTTGGTATTTAGAGGTTGTTTTAAAAACAATCGGGTCATCGTAAAATCGTTGTTCCAATAAATTGTTGAGCTCTCGATTGTTAAAATACCCCGCAATAAGAACACAAGCTGTGGAGATGATAATAAGCAAGATAATGACTGGAGATTGAATAATTCGTTGCTTAAGAAAATAAAGAATGGCAATGGCTGCAATAAAAAAATTAAAGCCCGCAACAATAAAACTAATTTCTGTTAACGGGAAGTTTAACAGTAGAAACTTCACCCAGATAATTGCCCCAACAAACGCGCCTATGTAATCCATAGCGTAGACAATGGTTAAGTTGGTTTTCAACTGAATATTTTGTGCGTCAATAATCCTCATCACCAGAGGAATCTCAAAGCCTATAAGAAAACCGATAGAGAGAATGAAAAAAAACAGCACCAGCGTGAAGTGTTCGTTCATGTAACCAAAGGCGGCATAAATGGCGAGGGGGGCAAAAGCTCCCAGTAGCGCCATTAAGACTTCGACGCCGATAAATTTTTGTAATAAAAAGCGGTCAGACATTTTACTCTGGACAAACCCAGAGACGCCCATCATTAACATCATTGATGCAATAACAATCGAAAACTGCTCAATTGAGTTGCCTAGGATATACGTTGTAATGGTTGCTAAAACGTATTCATTAACCAAGCCGCTCGCGCCCGTAGAAAACATACAGAACGCGAGAAGCAATGGTAAGAAGCGAGGCGTGTGACTCATTAAAGAATGCCCGCACTCAAAATAAGGGCAATACCCACCTTGCACGCTGAGAGTTGCAGCGATTGTACGATTTTATTGTCGGATAGAATTTCAGTGACGGTCGTTGAAGTAATAATGAACTTATCGAGCAACAACTCAAACATATAGAGAAATAGCATGCCGACAAACGCAAAGGTTAAAAACTCCATGGCTTTATCTGTAACGGTTATTGCGTGAGTTTCGCCGATAATAGCGCTCTTCAATATAAGAGAATAAGCAATCAGCTTACCTGAAAGATAAATACCCGATGCAATTTCTCCTGCTGCAATTGCAGGAATAAAAGCGACTTTTCGTGTTACCACTTTCTCAAAAACTAAGGTGAGTAAAATTAAAATAGCTTGTCCTGCCGCAAAGTGAACAACCGACGATAGTACGCCACCTTGTTCACCAAGAATGCTGGCGTAGGCAATAATCCCAGTGGCGATTAGCATGCCAAACTCAACGATGCCAACAGCAATGTTGTTGTTTTTTAATTCTTCTAAGTTGCGTACGCCGGGCAGTACTGCACGATCCGCAATGTATAAGGTACTAAGAATAAAGCCGATGGCCAGCGCTCCGTATCCCGCCGTCAATAATAAATCGGATACTAATGTCTCGGCCGAGCTGCCCGAAAGCGCACCCAGTAACGCAATAGCTAAACCGAGCTGAGCGCCACTACGACGAAGCCCAACGGCAATGTTGCCCCCAGAGAGTTCTGCTTCCGCAGAGTACACCTTGTTTGCACGGAAATTGAGTAGGTATTTAAGAATAACCATGAGCAAAAAGCACAAGGCTGCGTAACTAAAATAGATGCCATACTGTTGAAGAATCATGATATTAACTCCGATAATTAAATTATTTTCCGCCCGCGCCAGGGCCTTTGCCGCGGTTTGAGCTTCCAGCACCACGAACAGACGATGCGGTCTTGTCGGTGTTACCGGTTAGAATGCTTTTGGATATATTCGGGTTGCTTCTATAAAAGGCCCCGTTCTGTCTGGTCGAATACGTTTGACTACCAAACGTACCAAATTCATTGTTCCTACCATAATAAGCACTGGCTCGATTTCTATTTTGATAGCTGCTGTAGCTCGAAGGTGAATGATGATAACCGCCGCCTAATAGGTCAGAAAAAAATCTGTATTGTGCGTAGTAAATCCAGAATGATTGCCCATTAGAATGCTGCCACTGGCCATATTGATTAGCTCCCGTAGCGACGCCATTTTCAACCGTAGGAGGTGCAACAAGTGCCATGCCAATCGGTTCTGGTGCATTTAATGATTCGGATTCATAGTAACCGTAGGGTTTTGTGACCAGCGCCATTCCTAGGTTGTCATAATTATCCCAAAACTCAGTATCAGAGACTTTTTGCATCCCGAGTGTCTTAATCTGCTCATTCTCAATAATGGTGTAGGAGTGATAGCCTTTGATCTCTGTCTTGGCTATCCAATATTCCGCGTAGTTTTCGGAAGATGGCATGCGGGCTTTATAATTAATATTAAGCTCATCCCAGCGAGGCTGTGGAATTGCCAATGTAAAGCTCGAATAAAAGGCACCACCGTAGGAGGCGATAGTGTCCTGAGTTAGGTTGTCAAAATATTCGAAGGTTTCTCCATCAACAGAAATAGGCGGGTATTTGTAATAAGTACCTTCGCCGCAAAAGTCTCCTTCACACCAACTTTGTCGTGCCACAGTGATCAAATACGTTACTTTTTGATCCGCTAGAATTTTTACATAGCTGCGATCAAGCTCTTTCAATAGCGTTAAAGTATCTGTTGTGTAGTTGGCAATAAGGTTAGTTTGCTTGGTAAGCAAGTTGTAGGTGTCGATGAAAACGGCGTAATCGGGCGAGTCCGAGTTGTACTCTGTCGTTATCGTATCAAACATTTTTTCTGCTTCAGCAAGAAGATCTTCCCCTGCATTTATTTTACTTTGTATGTCTTCTGCTTTATTTAGATGTTTTTCTGCATAGGGTTTTGCGCTAGACCTCAGTTCTGAAATTCTCTTTCTGGCGCCTTCGATTGCTGTCTCACTGCGCTGATAATAAAGAGTGTTGTTGTTGCGAATATCTAGCAGCTCGCTGGGACGTTTTTCAATAAATTTTGCAGCTTCGAGCGCATTTTTATTAAGCTTTTTAATTTCTATTATTAATTTTGCGAGTTTTTCTTCATCTCGATTATGGTTGCTATCGAGAATCGGAACTACAGTGTTACTGTACTTTGCTGAGGCTGAATCAATCAGCGTGTTGGATTCCTGTATCTGGCTGGACCAATTTTCTCGTTCAGCGTAAGGCGCTAGAAATTCCCAGTCTTCACTGCGCTCTAGGTTTTTAGTCTCTGATGTTGTTTTGTCAATTATTTTGCGAGAGCTAACAAGACCGTAGTTAAGGGTGGTTGCTTGTTTTATTAAGAAGTCGGGCAGGCGAGTCATTTCTTTATAGATCAGCCAGCCTCCTGCGGTTAATACAACAACTACAATCGCAGCAAAGATCATATTCGCTTTTGAATTTTGCATCACTGCTCCTTATTTATATAAGGTTTCTTTTGCACTACCCGAATCGATGAGCTTGCAAGTGGTTTGCTTAAAAATGCCTCTCTATCCGGTCGATCATCTTCATTATCCCAAGCTTCAATCGTCAGGTATTGATTGTCAACCGAGGTGAATTCAAACATTCGAACGGCTGCGGGTTCGCTTTCTTCCGTTTTGTAATACAGAGCAGCCCAAGCATCATCTTCGACGTAGTCGTAAGTCTTCCCTTGATAGGTCACTTGTCCGGATTCGTTCTCCGCAATCTCGGCAAGTGCAGAGAGCGTGATAGTCTGGCCTTTATGTGAGATCTCACGAAGTGCTATTCGAGCAAGGGTCTCGGTGATTTCTAGCTCGTCGTCGTACTCCCATTCAATCCAGCGGACTTCGGATGTCATCAAGTCCACCAATTGAAGTTCATAAACCCAATAATCATTTTTCCGTTTTTTAAAGTTATTCCACTTTACGTCCAGGTAGCGCGAGACAGTTACCAGATGGTAATAGGCACCGCCAAATTCAATGTAACCGCCAGCCGACAGTTCTGTGATTGAGGTTCCCTGTGGTGCATATGCATTTGGATGAATGCCTCGAATCAATTCAAGCTGATGTTGGGTGTTATACACTAGGACCTCCTGATTTATTTTCAGGGGTATCTAGTTTTAGCGTCATGTCATCTTCGGTTATGGACATTGACGTCTTCAGATTTCTAGCTTGTTCTGTGCCTTCGACAACAGGTGCAAGCTCGGCGGTCATCTCTGCTAAGCGCGAACTGGATTCTCGAGCTTTATCTGTGCTGATTCGCATCGTTTCATTGGCGTTGTTAACCGCTTGCATAAGCTGATCAAATCCTTCTTCTAATTTCTGAAGGCTGATAACCGGGTTGTTGTAAAGATCGCCAATTTCTTGAGTGGCTTGATTGACCGCTTTCGCATTTTGAGTCATTAAATCGCCGAGACCCGTTTGGAATTCATTCACGGCATCTTTAATCGCTTTTTGCTGGCTGAGTGCGGCCTGAATTCGAAGTGCATTTGTTAATACCATTGGACCCACGGACAAGGCGCTTTCAATTTGCTCGCCCAATAGTGAGTTGTTTTCAATCGTTTGATTAATGCTGATAAAAAATTGCATCGCCGCTTGTTCTTTGGTGCGTAATTCGCGAATACGACGCGCTGCTTTATTTTTGATCGTAGCAAGTTTTTGCACTTCCACCAGATCACTTTGATCGACATCGGCTTCAAGTTGATCAACTTGAACTAAAAATAATTCACCAATATATACTTCCGATTCGATGTCGCGTTTAGCGTCCATCACTGAGTTGTATTGATTTTCTAAAATAATATTACTTTCAATCAGTTGGTCTTTGCCGTTACGAAGGCCGTCAAATATCGCAGTCAGGTGATTGCGCATAGGCTCATAGCGGCGAATAAAACGAGTGACTGCTTTGCGTTTAATGCTGGTCGGCACCCAAGAAAACCACCAAGTATTACTCAGTGAATGAGGGTTTAACTCATCCATTGTCGATCTCAGCTCAAGTAGTTTATTGGCTGTAGGAGAATCACCGTCGACATCTTTTAACAGACTGCTGATGCTCTGTTCCATAATGTCATTTGCTGCGGCCATGCTTTTTTGTGATTGCAGGCCTAAGGTATCGATAACGCGATTAAGGGCCGGACCTGATTTTTCTTTGGTCGCTACAATTAATGATTTGGCTTTATCGGTTAGCGTTCCAAGTTGCTCTTCTGAGGCCCACTTTGGCGCTTTTACGGGAGTTTGTGAGTCGGTCATTAGGCTTCTCCATCAGTCATGAAACGTTGGTTGAGAAATTCGGCTTTTGATTTGAATGACTGAACGTCTTTTTTAGCGATCAGCTCATCGATATTTGTTATTTCGGTTTTCAGTTTGCTGAGACTTTGATTCAGACTTGATATGTTTTCTTCGCTGTCACGCTGTGCTTGGCTCAAGCGGATATATGGATATACGCATTTGTTTGGCAAGTATTCGGACGCGATGCGGCGCACTGTCCAGCTCAACTCGCCATCCAGAGTGTCTTGTTCTTCAATGCGAGGGAGTAGGTTGATGAGTGAATCAATAATGTCTTCACAGACAAGCATCGTCTTCTCTGTAATACCACTGATTCTAATGTCGATATTTAATTTGAGCAGTGTTTCAACGACTAAGTCTGTACGCGCTTTTTTGGGGTCGGTCGTCTCAGCGTTTTGCTTGTCTGTGGATGCGGTTGTCGATTTTTTATTGGTTTTATTTAGGATGATCCATGCCGCGATGGTGATGGCCAGTATAATAGCTAGGGCGATTAATATTCCTATAGTCATATTTCTTCCTTAAGGTCGATGCCTCACCTGCGCAATAATATTTAAGGTGGGGGCGGTATTATGCATGATTTATGCACCGGATTTATATTTTGGGGTGTGAAATCTTCCCGATGCGTCTTCATTTAATGTGTTAACAATTGCTCAGGAATCTGAGGTGGAGTTACTCCACCGTCACACTCTTGGCCAAATTACGCGGTTGGTCTACGTCCGTGCCTTTGATCACGGCTACGTGGTAGCTAAGCAACTGCAGCGGCAGGGTGTAAACAATCGGCGCGATGATGGCGTCGCAATGCGGTACTTCCATGACCTTCATATTGCGTTCTGGGCGAATATAGGCGGCTTCGTCTGCGAATACGAAGAGCTCACCGCCACGGGCGCGCACTTCTTCAATATTCGATTTTAATTTTTCGACCAAGTCGTTATGCGGTGCCACGACAACAATCGGCATTTCGGCGTCGATCAAAGCCAGTGGCCCATGTTTTAACTCACCGGCGGCGTAGGCTTCAGCATGTATGTAGCTGATTTCTTTTAGCTTTAGTGCGCCTTCCATCGCAATCGGATATTGATCGCCACGGCCTAAGAAGAGGGCGTGGTTTTTCTCGGCGAAGTGTTCTGCCAATTTCTCGATGGCAGGGTCCATGGTAAGGGCTTTTTCGACTAAACCCGGCAGTAAGGTCAGTGCATTGGCGACGTTCTGTTCAGCAGCAGCCGTTAAGCCGCGGCCACGACCTAGTGCGACGGTTAACAGCAGCAGGGCAACGAGTTGAGTGGTGAAGGCTTTGGTTGAGGCAACACCAATTTCGGTACCTGCACGAGTCAGTAGCGCCATATCGGATTCGCGTACCAACGAAGAACCCGGTACATTGCAGATGGTGAGCGAACGAGTAAAACCGAGTTCTTTGGCTAAGCGCAGGGCGGCGAGGGTGTCAGCCGTTTCGCCACTTTGTGAAATCGTTACTAACAGGCTATTTGGGCGTACAACTGACTTGCGATAACGAAATTCTGAGGCGATTTCGATATTGCAGGCAATGCCGGCCAGTTCTTCAATCCAATAGCGGGCCGTCATACCGGCGTGATAGCTAGTGCCACAGGCGATAATTTGTACTTGGTCGATATCGCTTAAATCACCGAGTGCTTCCAGATTGAGTTTCCCGCCCACTAAGCGACCTTCGAGGGTATTGGTAATAGCGGTTGGCTGCTCGTAGATTTCCTTCAGCATGTAGTGGCGGAATTCGCCTTTGTCACCGGCGTCGTGCTCAACCGTCGTTTCGGAGGCTGTGCGTTCTGTTGGTTCATTACCGGCGTCGAAGATACGCACGTCCGAACGGGTAATTTCTGCGACGTCGCCTTCTTCGAGGTAAGCAAATTTGCGTGTTACGGGGAGTAAGGCTAATAAGTCGGAGGCAACAAAGTTTTCACCAATGCCATAGCCAATCACGAGTGGGCTACCTGAGCGCGCGACGATCATGCGCTCTGGATCATTGCGGTCGATGACGACCATGCCGTAAGCGCCTTCAAGCAAGGTGCGTGCTGCCATCACCGCTGCCAGCAAACGATTGTCACCGCTGGCATCGCGCAATTCGCGTTCAACGAGGTGAGCGATGACTTCAGTATCGGTTTGTGAGCTAAATACATAGCCTTGGCTTTGCAGTTCGCGACGCAGGTGTTCGTGATTTTCGATAATGCCATTGTGTACTACAGCAATGTCACCAGAGACATGTGGGTGAGCGTTGACTTCGGAAGGTTCGCCATGAGTTGCCCAGCGCGTATGCGCAATACCAGTACCACCAGGAACGGGTTCGGCATCAATGGCCTCTGCCAGCGATTGAACTTTGCCCATGCGGCGCACGCGCACTAGCGCTTGGGCTGGGTTGATTACTGCGACACCGGCGGAGTCGTATCCGCGATACTCTAGGCGACGTAGGCCTTCCAATAGGATTTGAACCACATCGCGTTGGGCGACTGCTCCGACGATTCCACACATATTATTGTTCTCCGGTTTTATTCTGGGTTGCAGAGATGTCGGCAATAATGACCTCGACACCGTGCTGCTCAATTTGAGTTTTGGCGCTTGTGCTTAAGCGCTTATCTGTGACCAAAACGTCAATCTGACGCCATGGAATTTCTAAATTTGGAATACGGCGGCCTACCTTGTCGGCCTCGGCCATTACGATAATCTGCTTTGCTGATTCGGCCATCACCCGGCTTAAACCGAGTAATTCGTTAAAGGTGCTGGTTCCTCGCTCTAAATCAATGCCATCGCAGCCAATAAAAAGCTGGTCGAAGTCGTATGAGCGTAATACTTGTTCGGCAATTTGCCCTTGGAAAGAGTGCGTTTGGGCATCCCAAGTTCCGCCTGTCATTAACAAGGTCGGCGCTGAGGTTAACGCCAGTACGGCATTGGCGGTGCGCATCGAGTTGGTCATGACGACCAGCTGGCTATAGCGACTGAGATGAGGAATCAGAGTCGTCGTTGTGCTGCCAAAATCGATAAGGATACGAGTGTCATCACGGATCAGGCGAGAAGCGGCAGCCCCTATTGCTATCTTTCGATTCGAAACTTCAGGGTCGGTTCCATCGTTTGTTGTATCGGCAGCAAAAGATGGAACTGCCCCTCCGTATCGTCGCACTAGCTTTCCCGCTTCTTCTAATGCGGTGAGGTCTTTGCGAATGGTTACTTCAGAGGTATTCAGCAGGTGTGATAGCTCGTCGACCTGAACGCGGCCATATTCGGCCAAGCGTTGTAAAATTTGCTCACGGCGAGCAATGGTTGGTCGACGAGTCATTAATAAGGTTTCGTTTCGAAATTTAGCTGAGCAAAATAATCAAAACGAAACTAAATGGCAAGTGTTGTCTTCACTAGCCGCGCTGACATTGGTTTCTGCCTTCATCTTTGGCTTTATAGAGTGCTTTGTCGGCACGCTCAAATACCGTTTCAGCGGCTTCAAGAGAGCGAAATTCACTGATGCCAAACGACATAGTGATGACGACGCGTTCACTGCGAAAGTTGAATGGGCAAGCTTCTATTTTACTGCGCAGTTTTTCCGCGACGCCCATTGCTTCTTCGGCGCTGGTTTCGGGCAGTAAGATGACAAACTCTTCACCGCCGTAACGGGCAATGAAATCCATAGTGCGTAGATTTTTCCGCAACGTGGAGGCGATGAGTTGCAATACTTTGTCGCCGGCTAGATGGCCATAACCATCATTGATGCGTTTAAAGTGATCGACGTCGGCAATAATAATCGATAGCGCACCGCCGCCCCGAGAACGACGCGACAATTCTTCGTCTAGGCGCACTTGGTAAGCGCCACGATTGGGTAAGCCGGTGAGGTGATCTTGGGTTGCGCGTGCTTTTTGGTCTTCAATGATCTGACGTGCTTGTGAGGCTTCGCTCTCCATTTCATTGAGGCGAGCCTGCATTATTTGTAACTGCTCGGCCAAACGTTGCTCGCGCGCGACTTCGCATTCTTGGTAATGCTCCATTGCCTGAACGATAAGGGTAAGATGGTCTCGAACACTTGACCCCAATTCCCCTAAGTCGCCGAGCCCGTTAACGACTGATCGTATATCTGCAATTTGTTCGCGCACCATACTTTCTAAATCGTGACGAGCTTTTTCGCGGTCGCTTTGGCCTGTGTTGGCGTCCGATACCATCAACTGGATGGCTTGTAGGCGTTGATCGAGACTTTGTAAGAAGCGCTCAAATTCTTCTTGGCCGCTACCAAGGCAGTCGAGCAAAAATTGCGATGTATCTTCTAACAGAGGAACGAGTTCATACCAATTGAGGCCTCCATTAAGGCGCTCTTGCAAGGTAGTTACTCGGGTTTCGAGACGCTCTGGAATAACAAGGCGAGAGAGTAAATTGCCTAAGGTGTCTGCAACTTCTGCGGCAATATGCGAAAACCCCGGCTCTTGCTGAGGTGTGCTACTGTCTTCTTCTGCAATTTCTTCAGCAGGTTCCGGCTGTTCTGTCTTTTCTTGCGGTTTTAACCAGCGCTGCCACCATGCGGATGATTTAGCGTTTTCATCGTAACCTTCAAGAGTTGCTACGGCGGCAAGAATATCGCTCCATGCTTTTAGCTGGGTAATGTATCCAGCCCAAGTACTAAGGTCTTTGGCGGTAGACTTGCGCACTTCGCGGATCTTTTTTAGCAGTTCTTTGGGCAGTGGGCACTGTAAAAGTTTATCCGCGACCGCACTTAATTCATCTGCTAGTAACCCAGCTTGGGTTTCATTTTGGGTTTCAAAGCGGCGCACGACTTTTTCTAACTCATCCATGCTGCGACTTACACCTAAGCTGCCGCCTTTCATGGCCTCTCTTAGATTGCCGAGCGCAGAGTCGACATTTCCGGCTTGCCCTTCTGCGAGCAGCGACACCATTAACAAACCGCGGCGTAATTGATCGCTACGGTCGTCTGACGAAGCTTTAAGTTTTTCGTGTTCGTCGAGTAAGTTTAAGTACTTATCCCGCCAACGGCGCGCAGCATCCGCTTCCGATCCAGCAGCCATTTAATGCCCCTAAAAAATAAAGTGTATTATTGATGCAAGTATAGATAAGAATTAATGAAGTGCTGGACGACAAGGGCAGGAAAGTTAAATAGGGAAGGTGATTTCTGCGGCTACCGGGAGATGATCAGAAAGCGGATGATCTATAACCGCGATGCGGCCTAGCTCTAGGTTGTTGCTGATTAAAATATGATCAATGGCGCGATTGGGACGCCAGCTGGGGTAGGTCGATAAATGTGACGCAATCGGGTGTAAGCTCAACGTTTGCAGGGCGCTGTGTTGCAGTAGCCACTCAGCTTCTTGATTGAGATCTCCCATAATGACCAAATGCTTGGCATCACTAACGGCGTCTACTAAATAAGCGATTTGATTTTGTTGTGTACGACGATCCAAAGCGAGATGGGTGACGGCAATGACGAGTTCGTGATCGCCGGAGCCAAAACGAAAAACCATAACGCCACGACCCGGTAAAACACCCGGTAACGTGTGTTTCTCTACATGTTTCGCGGCCATGCGACTGAGTAAGCCATTGGCGTGCTGGGCTAGCTGTCCTAAATTTCTATTAACTTGATGATACCAATAAGGGAAATTAGCCTGCTGCGCGATGTATTCCACTTGGTTTTCTTTTGCGCTGCGCCAGCTACCGCCATCAGCTTCTTGTAAGGCAACAATATCGAAGTGGCTAACCAGATCGGCGATGGCATCTAGGGCTAGATGTCGAGCTTTAAAAGGAAGAAGGTGCTGCCAACTGCGGAGCAAATAATGGTGGTAGGCACGGGTTTGAATACCGACCTGCATATTGAAAGTCAGTAGTCGCAAGCTTCCCGCAGCCTTTGGGGCTGCGACAAACTCACGGAGTGTAACGCGCTCAGCCAACCTTATAGGCCGTTGCGCTCTTTGTTGATCAAGTAATCTGCGACTTCAAGCATCTCTTTTTGACCGCCGGCAGAGGTAGCATCAACAACGTATTTGCCGTTAATGACCAAGGCAGGAACACCATTAATCTGGAAAGAACGTACGCGCTTGTCGCCACGGTTCATGCGAGTTTTAACTGTGAATGACTCATAGGTTTTATCGAAGTCTTCGGCGCTAACACCGGCTTTTTCCATCAAGAATGCACGCTGGTCTTCACGAGTAACCAAACGTACTTTTTGCAGATGGATAGCATCGAAGATACTGGTGTGAACTTTTGGCAGTACACCCAGAGCATCGGCGGTGTAGTACAACTGTGCATGAGATACCCAAGTACGGCCAAACATGGCCGGGACACCTTCGAACTGGACGTCAGCGGCTAGTTTACTTTTCCATGGCTCGATAATTGATTCCAAATCGAAACAATGTGGGCAGCCATACCAAAAGGCTTCTTCCACATGAATTTTGCCATCCTGCACTACAGGTACTGGCTGCTCTAAAACTTTGTATTGTTTGTTTGCTTCGTATTCCGCTGAGAAAGCAGAAACGCTCACCAACATAAGGGCGGCTGAAAACCAGTGTTTGAACTGAGAAAGCATGAGAGTTCCAATCCGTGTTAGATATGAATTATTGTTCCAGCATTCTTACACAAAAGCATAAGTGCTGCCCACCGCCGATAGTGCAAAGGACTGTAAAACTGTCCTAACGCAAGCTCGGTCGGTTGCTTAGGGTCGGGATATAAAAAAAGGCGGCCTAAGCCACCTTTTTTACAGCGTTGTTAATTAACGCAGGCCCTGAATGTACGAAGACACTGCTTCAATTTCGCTGCTATGCAGACGGTAAGCAATAGTGCGCATCACTTTGCTGTCGCCATCATTGGCGCGAGTACCCGTGCTGAAGGCATTTAGCTGAGCTTGAGTGTAAGCATCATGCTGGCCAGCTAAGCGCGGGAAACCTGCCAATTCAACACCCTTACCATCAGGACCGTGACAGGCCAGACAGGCTGGAACGTCTTTTGCGGCAATACCTGCGCGGTAAATTCGCTCGCCCAGTTCAACCAATTCTTCTTTAGCACCACCAGTTGTTGGAACTTGGCTGCCAAAGTAAGCGGCAAGATCGGCAACGTCAGTGTCGCTCATACCCGTAACGAAAGGAGCCATGGCCGGAACTACACGACGACCGTCACGAATATCCTTGATCTGCTTAATCAAATAACGCTCGCCCTGACCGGCTAACTTAGGGAAGGTTGGGGCCATGCTGTTACCATCGGCACCATGACAGGCGGCACAGGTTGCGGATTTTGCTTTACCGGCTTCCGCGTCACCCGCATGAGCAACAGACATTAGTCCGGCAGAAACAATCAGGCTAATCAACAGGTTTTTCATCATCAGATCCAGGTTGTAAGTGAATTCGTCTATTACAGCAGTGTAGCCGAAGGGTGAATTAGTTCGCCTTCGGCGTCGCCATGTAATTGATCAATAATTTGTACTGATCGGCAGTACAGTCCATGCACAATCCACGAGGAGGCATGGCATTTTTACCGTTGGTGACACTGGCCACCAGTGCGTCCATTCCCGTTGCTAAACGCGGTGCCCAAGCAGCCGCATCAAATGCTTTAGGAGCACCAGCAACACCCATTGAGTGGCAAGCACCGCAGGTTTGCTTGTATTTAGCGTCAACATCGAATGCCTGAGCGTTGGCACTCATAGCGGCGACAATTGCCGCCATCACAGCGAGTTTTTTCATGATAGTGAGTCTCTCTCTTGCTTGTTTTGCGTAACCGTTAAAACAGCTTGGCCTCGAACTCATTGCCCTGTGATAGAATGGGACCGTCATCCAAGGCTACGCATTATATAACATTAATTTCCGGACGGTCATTACGTTTACCCCATGATAGAACAGGTTTCATTGACATATACCAATACCTTCTTCGTTAAAAGTGCTGCGAAGTTGAGTCAGTGCCCCACAGATATCCTGCGTGAGGTGGCTTTTGCGGGCCGTTCGAATGCTGGGAAGTCGAGTGCGCTGAATACCCTGACCGAGTTAAAAAAACTTGCTCGAACCAGTAAAACACCGGGTCGAACACAGCTAATTAACTTCTTTCAGGTAGGTGAAGCACCCCTCGCATTGGTCGATTTACCCGGATATGGCTTTGCCAAGGTCCCGGTTGCCGTTAAAAATGAATGGCAAAAAGAACTCGATCATTATCTTAATAACCGCGATTCTTTGGTGGGATTAGTCCTGCTCATGGATATCCGCCACCCGCTGAAAGAGTTTGATAACGCTATGCTCGATTGGGCTGGTGAAACTGGAATGCCCGTGCATATCCTGTTAACCAAAGCCGATAAGCTTAAACGCGGCCCTGCTCAGTCGACTTTGCTTAAAGTAAAGAAAGCCGTTGCTGATTTGGGCGATCTGGTCACAATTCAGACATTTTCATCACTTACCGGTGATGGCATGAAAGAATTGAAGCGACGTTTGAACACTTGGCTGTTACCGCCTCTGTTGGCCGATGACGAGCAAGCGGATGATGACGTGGCTGACGACGATCTCAATACGACTGTGTAATTGCTTATTTTGAACCATAAAAAACCCCGGCTAGCCGGGGTTTTTTATTGGTAGATCAAGGCGTTAGTTCATAATGAAACGCTTAATGAATTCTTGTTGATCACCTTGTTTCGACTTGCGAGTGAAGATTAAGTGACCCGAAGCACCGCTCAATGCTTCTGCCCAAGTGCCGTCCCAAATTAAGGGAACTGTTCCCACGATTGGCTTGTAATGGCGAATACCATATCCGTCTTCGTCATAATCGGCTTCTAAGCGCACACCGGGCATATCGTACAAAGGCTCACCAACGATAGGCAGGTCAACTAAGTTTGCTGCGGCAACGCTGCTTTGATTACCAACAATGGTATCGCCTGCGCCGGTTGTGATCATCAGTGGGCGAGCGCTTTTACCTGCTTGAGGATAACGGAAGTAGTCGATGTAGTTAATGGAATCGCCGTAATCCAATGCTTGTTGAATCGAGCTACGTAGTAAAACCGCTTCACTGCCGTTCGATTCGCTTGGTACTAGGTTGACGAACATTGCGTCCCACAAAATAGAGTCGGATAGTATGCTCGTGATGCCAACACCGGTTACGTGATAAACCGCACCTTTCAAATCGGGTGAAAGTGCGCCGTATACAGAACCCAGAACACCACCAAGCGATGTGCCTTCCATCATGACATTGGTTGCATCGATATCGGCAACGCCATCAGGGCAGTTGCTACACCATTTTGACCAGCTTGATTTACCAACAACGTCGATATTCGCTAGGCTAGTTTGCAACGCACGATGAGCGGAAGCAAAGTCGATGGCATTTTGTTGAATCATGCCGATGGTTTTAGCCAACTGGTCTGTTGTCGCAATGCTTAATACATAGCCACCATCAGCCTCCGCACGATCACCGTGATTCGGGAAACCAACCGAGTAAGTGGCAATACCAATATCCGCATTCATGTCGGTCACCGTACTATCTGTTTCTTTTGTTGCACCTAAACCATGAGCATAAAGGGCTACGGGCACAGGACCTTGGCGAGAAGCCTTCGGTAGAGTCAGGCGGAATTCTATCCACTGTTCAGTCGGTTCTTTGTCGAAATCAACAACCCCAGTGCCGTCGTTGGTACGGTAGTTGTAGATTAAAACTTCACCGTCAACGCGTGCAGCGATATTGGAATTGATGTAGTTGTAGGTGGTTTTGAGATTGCGAACTGGGTGCTCCATATCCCAAACGTTATCCACTAAGGTCTGCATTGGTTGCACAACTTCAGCACGATCACGCACGGTAAAACGAGTAGCGTTACGTACGTTTAGTGAGTTGATGCCCAATGATGTTAACAAGCTAGTTAGCTTATAAGTGTACGAGCGCTGTTCGCTTGTGCCGCTTAAAAGTTTGGAGACGATACCGGGTTCTAAATACTCTAAATCGAGTTTATCGGTAACGACGACTAAGATTTCGTGGCCATATCCCCAGCGAACTTGTGGGAATACTTCGATGACATGGGTTTTTTCTGTCACTTTATCCGACTGAGCGTAATCGCTTACCTTGGTGCGAATCGCTACTTGTTCGCCTGTCGTTAAGTCGAATGCCATCACCGCATCACCACCATTTTGCGGCAAAGTCGCAGCATCCGGGGCGCTGGTAAATTCGAACATCACCGGTGTGGCAGCAGAAAAACCACTAAAATCGTTAAAAATTCCTTCCGGCGTAAATCCATCATCCACCGGCAATTGGGCAATCACTTCGTCTCTTACTACGCCGTTTGGCACCGATAGGCGTTTGCCCGTCGGTGAATTGCTATCATCAAGGCTCCAGTAATTCGATGGAAATGGCAGGCCGCAAGTGCCGACCGAGGTTGGATTGCAGTTTACATCTGCCTGAGAAGTGATAGCACTAGCGAGCAGTGCGGGCGCAAGCATCAAGCGCAATGAGCGTGTGATAGACATAGTGGAACCTGTTTTTTTTATTGTAGGGTGCAACAGTGCCTTAGGAACCTTCATTGAATCTAGTGATAGATAAGTAATAACTGAATACTGGCCCGATTAAATACGTTCTGCGAGACGAAACACGCCATTTTGAGCCGACTAATAAGATTATTCTGTGAGTCATTACTCAAGTTAAAAGATCCGTGATGAATGCATCTTATCATCAACGTGAGATTTGGCGGGCTCTACAGGTTATTTGGCCTCTTGGGAATAAATGTTAACTATCGTTAATCAATAATCAATACAAAATTTAAACGGAAAATAACAGGCGAGGTTGCTGAGTGGGTCTATAGTGAAATTGTTCCCTTTGATTGTGAGCCTAGGATTGGCTCTCCCGTCATAGGTAGTTCTTTTTCTTCGGTACTTCCCCAACGATCCGAAGTTGACCCAGTCGTTTGCCCCCAATGGCGACTGGGTCTTTTTTTGCGTATTTGTTGAACAATAAGTCGTTTGCCCACTCTCAAGGGCGACTGGGTCTTTTTTGTTGAACAATAAGTCGTTTGCCCACTCTCAAGGGCGACTGGGTCTTTTTTGTTGAACA
>Ga0207878_100069_pt1 | contig 129208 bp, 117 predicted proteins | sample LinPmetageLP41_FD_184053 | JGI IMG/M metagenome (GOLD analysis project Ga0207878, IMG submission 184053) | Marine viral communities from the Pacific Ocean - LP-41 (SPAdes) | ecosystem: Environmental > Aquatic > Marine > Oceanic | place: Pacific Ocean | collected 2010-08-27
ATAACGGGGAGTTTTTAGACTAAAACAAGCCTTTTTGTAAGTTCTTGCACATCAGTCGGTCTGTGCAAACTGCATTCTGGAGTGGCGTTGCGGATAATCGGTGCTTCGTCTTTTGATCAGCGTTTCCTTAGAGAGAAGCAGAAGCGATTGCTGGAAAACGAAGAAGTGTGCAGTACATGACACGTGGTGCCCAGGAGAGGACTTGAACCTCCACGTCCATAAGGACACTAGCACCTGAAGCTAGCGCGTCTACCAATTCCGCCACCTGGGCGTGTCATGAACTTGATGCTGTCTCTATACCGAATACGAACCTGAATGCATCCCTATCCGATACGAGTTCTGGAATGGTGCCCGGAAGAGGACTTGAACCTCCACGTCCATAAGGACACTAGCACCTGAAGCTAGCGCGTCTACCAATTCCGCCATCCGGGCTTGATCCGGCCTTTTGCCCTCGAAAGCTTGTGCTTATCGAATGCGAGCCCATCGTAAAAAAGCGATGGTGCCCAGAAGAGGACTTGAACCTCCACGTCCATAAGGACACTAGCACCTGAAGCTAGCGCGTCTACCAATTCCGCCATCTGGGCCAAGGCGCGATGCATGATACCGGCTTTGCGTTCGAATGCAAGCGTCTCATTGCCGGGGGAATTCCTCTGTCAACCTTGTCAACGTGACGTCTGAAGCGAGCTGCCATCGTGGGCATTGTCTCGTTTGGGCAGTGCATGGTTGGGTCGGGCAGGCGTGACCGCTATACTTAGGGTATGAATCCAAAAAGATTGAACGGCTCAAGCCGCCCGCCGCGTGAATTCTCTCCACAATCCAGGCCCGGCTGGCTCAACGCAAGGACGATGGTTGCATGACTCATTGGACGTTGGATGACGATCCGCACGCGGCTCGCGAAACCCAAAAATATGACAATCCCGTACCTAGTCGCGAGTATCTGCTGGCGCGTCTGGAAGAGTACGGCAAGCCGATTACCCACGAGAACATGAGCGCCATGTTGGGGCTCGACGATGATAACCAGCTGGAAGCCGTACGCCGACGGCTCGCCGCCATGGAGCGCGACGGCCAGATCCTCAAGGATCGCAAGGGTGCCTACGCACTGATCGACAAGCTCGACCTGATCAAGGGTCGCGTTCAAGGCCACCGTGACGGCATGGGCTTCCTGATTCGCCACGATGGCGTCAAGCCCGACCTGGTGCTGCCGCCGCGTCAGATGCGCCGAGTGTTCAATGGTGACGTGGTGTTGGCTCGCGTCAGCGGGCGTGATCGTCGTGGCCGCGCCGAGGGCACCATCGCCGAGGTGCTGGCGCGCAATACCCAGACGCTGGTCGGCGTATTTCGCCAGAACACTTCCGAGTTCGCGGTGCTGATCCCCGAGAACTCGCGGATCAGTCAGGAAGTGATCATCCCCCACAGCGTCAGTGGCGGGGCGAAAGATGGTCAGATCGTCTCGGTCCGCATCACTCAGCAGCCGGAAACCCGCAAACAGCCGGTCGGCGAGGTAGTAGAGATTCTCGGGGAGCGGATGGATCCGGGGCTCGAGATCGATATCGCGATCCGTTCACACGATATTCCCGCAAACTTTCCGCCGGAAGTGGACGACCAGATCGCCGGCATGTCCGCCGAGGTGAATGACGAGGACAAGACGGCCCGGATCGATCTGCGCGAGATGCCGCTGGTGACGATCGACGGCGAGGATGCCAAGGACTTCGATGACGCGGTCTGTGCCTGGAAGACGAAGTCCGGCAGCTGGAAGCTGGTCGTGGCGATCGCCGATGTCTCGCATTACGTTCGGGGCGGCAGCGCCTTGGATGGCGAAGCCTACATTCGCGGTAATTCGGTCTATTTTCCCGGTCAGGTCGTGCCGATGTTGCCGGAGTTGCTCTCCAACGGACTCTGCTCGCTCAACCCGCACGTCGATCGTCTGACCATGGTCTGCGAGATGAATATCTCGCAGAGCGGTACCATCAGTCGCTACAAGTTCTACGAAGCGGTGATCCAGTCGCATGCCCGGCTGACCTACAACCAGGTCGGCACCATGCTGCAGGAGGCGGATAGCGAGGAAGGAACGGCGCTGCGTGAGCAGTATCGTGAGCTGGTACCCTCGCTCGAAAACCTGCATGGACTCTACAAGGTGCTGCGCAAGGCACGCGAGGCGCGAGGTGCCATCGACTTCGAGACCACTGAAACGCAGATCGTCTTCAATGACGAGCGCAAGATCGAGAAGATCGTCCCGCGCAGTCGTAACGACGCTCACAAGCTGATCGAGGAGTGCATGCTGGCGGCCAACGTGGCCACGGCGCGCTTCCTCGACAAGCACGACCTGCCGGCGCTCTATCGTGTCCACCAGTCGCCGGCTCCCGAACGGCTGGAAAATCTGCGCGTGTTCCTGGGTGAGCTGGGGCTGACTCTGGGCGGCGGTGACGAACCCACGCCCAAGGACTATCAGGCGCTGCGTGAGGTGATCACGGGCCGTCCGGATTTCGATATCATTCAGACCGTGATGCTGCGCTCGATGAGTCAGGCGGTCTATTCGCCGCAGAACGACGGGCACTTCGGCCTGGCCTATCAGGCCTACGCGCACTTCACATCGCCGATCCGGCGCTATCCCGATCTGCTGGTGCATCGGGCGATTCGCTCAGTCATTCGCGGTCCGCGCCAGACGCAGACCGTCATGCGCGCCGAGGGCGCGCCGGTAGAGAAGCCCACGATCTGGTGCCCGTACACTTTCGAGCAGATGGTCGAACTCGGCGAGCACTGCTCGATGACCGAACGCCGCGCCGACGATGCCACGCGTGACGTTACCGACTGGCTGAAGTGCGAGTTCCTCTCCGACAAGGTCGGCGAAGTCTACGAAGGCACGATCGCTTCGGTCACGCAGTTCGGTATTTTCGTGCGGCTCGACGACGTCTACGTCGAAGGACTGGTGCACGTCACCTCCTTGCCATCCGACTACTACCACTACGAAGCCGAGAAGCATCGTCTCAAGGGCGAGCGCAGTGGCGTTGCCTACCGACTGGGCGACGGTGTCACCGTTCGCGTGGCGCGGGTCGATCTCGACGATCGCAAGATCGATTTCGATCTTGCCGATGCAACGCCACGCCACCATCGCACGCCACGCGCTCATAAACCCGGCGCGGGATCAACTGACAGTGGGGCGCCGGGCAAGAAGTCGTCATCTAGCAAGAGCCGCCCCGGCAGGCGTGAGCGCCAGGGTGCCTCGAGCGGTAACGGCTCGACGGGTAACGACTCGACCAGCAATGAAGATGGCAGTGCGGCCAAGCGTCGTACCCGCGGGCCGCGTCAGCGTCGAGGCAAGCGATGAGCGCGCCGATCGTTCGATGTGCGGCGACAGGTGGGTGATGCCATGAGTCGTGCGACGAATCGACCGCAGGCCGCGAACCGGCGTCAATCTGCCAAACCGGATGATCGCCCTCGCACACCGGATGGGCTCGAATCGGTCTACGGCGTGCACGCTGTTCTTGCCCTGTTCGAGCGGGGCCAGCCACCCAAGGTGCTGTGGGTTCAGCAGGGTCGCGCCGAGCAGCGTCTGGAAGCGCTTTTGCAGCTGGCTCATGCGGCGGGTTGTGATTTGAAGCGAGTAGCACGGGAAGTGCTGGATGGGGTTTCCAACCAGGCCTCTCACCAGGGTGTGATCGGTTTTTGCGAACCGCTGGTGGCGGAAAGCGAAACCACTCTGTGGTGGCGCCTCGATCAGTGGTTGAAAAACGCCCCTCCGCTGCTGCTGATTCTCGACGGGGTGACGGATCCGCATAATTTCGGCGCCTGTCTGCGTAGTGCTGACGCCGCCGGAGTCAATGGCGTGATCGTGCCCAAGGACAAGTCCGCACCGCTCAATGCCACCGTACGTAAGGTGGCCTGCGGCGCGGCGGAACTGGTGCCGGTATTTCAGGTCACCAATCTGGCGCGCTGCATGGACAAACTCAAACAGCAGGGCGTGTGGATCACCGGTACCGCCGGTGAGGCCGATGCGCTCGTCTACGATGCGGACTTCACTGTCCCTTGTGCCTTGGTGATGGGCGCGGAAGGCAAGGGGATGCGTCGCTTGACCCGCGAATCCTGTGACGGGCTGGTCAAATTACCGATGCAGGGTGGTGTTTCCAGTCTCAATGTCTCGGTCGCCACGGGAATCTGCCTGTTCGAAGCCGTTCGTCAGCGCGGGCGCCTGGCCGTCGGTTAGGCTTGCGCCGAGTCGCCCCTATCTCTACAATTGCGCGGTTCTGTGGGCAGGCTATGCTCATGGAATGCGACTCTTCTTTTTCTTCTGATGGCAAGTTCGCCTGATTTCTCAGGGGCGTGTTTATCAGGGGGCGGAGAGAGAACGCTAATTGGTCTGAATATTCGGATGTCAACGCGGTCAAGCATCGCAATCCGGTATCGACTCCTTGCTTCTCGTGGTGGCCATCTCTCGATGATCGGCACCGTGAAGAAGCTGCCAAACCGAAAGGAGCTAACATGCGTCATTATGAAATCGTGTTTATGGTCCATCCGGACCAGAGCGAGCAGGTTCCAGCCATGGTCGAGCGCTACACTGGCCTCGTGACCGAAAACGGCGGCACCGTGCATCGTCTCGAAGATTGGGGCCGTCGCCATCTGGCGTACCCGATCAACAAGATTCACAAAGCACATTACGTGCTGATGAACATCGAGTGCAGCGGCGAGACTCTCGACGAGATCGAGAACATCTTCCGTTTCAACGATGCCATCATCCGCAGCATGATCGTGCGCAGCAAAGAGGCTGTGACTGAAGCCTCGCCGATGATGAAGCCGACTGAAGAAAGAAGCCGTCGTCGTGACGACAAGCCCTCCGAGCGTGGCGATCGTGAGCGTTCAGAGCGCCCCGAGCGTTCTGAAGCTGCTGAAGAAACCCACTGATTCGATTTCGCTAAGGAGAGATTCGCATGGCACGTTTTTTCCGTCGCCGTAAGTTCTGTCGCTTCACCGCCGAAGGCGTGAAGTACATCGACTACAAAGACATCGATACGCTGAAAGCCTACGTCACCGAAACCGGCAAGATCGTTCCAAGCCGCATTACGGGTACTCAGGCACGCTACCAGCGTCAGTTGTCCACCGCTATCAAGCGGGCGCGCTACCTGGCGTTGCTGCCGTACTCCGACAGCCACCAGTAATTCCCTGATCCGGTAGACCTTGATCCGGTAAAACCCAAGCTCGGTGAATCTGAGCCCGGTGAAGTCTGAGTTCCGGTAAACCACAGCGAGGCGTCATGCTGGTACTGGCCCGTTGGATCATGCGCGGTACGCCGCAGGCAGTTATGGCGGCCGCACTGACAGCGCTAGTGCCGTGGCTATTCTGGTTCAGTGCCGCCGTGGCCGGGCTTGTCACGCTGCGCCGGGGCATGACGACTGCAGCCCCGGTACTGATCGCTGCGGCCATCCCCGCCGGCTGGTGGTGGATGCAGGGCGATTCGGTACCTCTGGCCAGCATCTTGCTGGTGACGCTGATGGCGACGGTGTTGCGGTCACGCATGCGCTGGACTGAAGCGTTGATCGTCGGCAGCGTGGTCTGCATGGCAATGGTGCAGTTGGGTATTTTTCTCCCGGCGAGCGGCACCGGGCCGCTACTGGCCGAGTTGCGTCAGAGTTCGTCTGAGGTCGCCCGCATGCTGGATCAGCTGTCGGCGCAGGGCGTCGATACTGAAATGATGGCTGCGCTGGTGATTGGTGGGGCGACGGGTTTGGTGGTATTGCTCGCCGGTATTGCCTGCCTGGCGTTGGCTCGCAGTTGGCAGGCCGGGCTCTACAATCCGGGTGGGTTTCGCGAAGAGTTTCATGCGCTGAAACTATCGGGGAGGCAGCTTCTGCTGCTGATCGGGCTGATGGTGTTGGGGATGGTGCTAGCCGTCCCCGCTGCCAGCTTGCTGGCTTGGGTACCACTATTGGTCGCCGGTGTGGCGCTGGTACACGGGTTTATTGGTTTGAAGGGAATGAGCGGGTTCTGGCTGGTAGGCTTCTATGCCTTGCTGTTGACCACCTGGCCCACGATTTTGATTGTACTGCTGTTGGCGTTGGTAGATACCTTCGCGGATTTTCGCGGTCGCCTGACACGCAGTGATTGACGAGAGGTTCATGAGAATGGAAGTCATTCTGCTCGATAACATCGGTAAGCTGGGCGATCTGGGTGACAAGGTCACCGTCAAGCCTGGTTACGGCCGTAATTACCTGGTTCCCTACGGCCTGGCCGTACCGGCAACCACAGACAACGTCGAAGCGTTCGAGACGCAGCGCGCCGAACTCGAAGCCCAGGCTGCCGAGCGTAAGGCCCAAGCCGAAACGCGTGCCGCTCAGCTTGCTGAAATCGAACTGTCTCTGGTCGCCAAGGCCGGTGAAGAAGGCAAGCTGTTCGGCTCTATCGGTCCGCGCGACCTGGCCGAAGCCATGGCTCAGGCCGGTATCGAAGTCGCCAAGAGTGAAGTGCGCATGCCGGAAGGCCCGCTTCGTCAGACTGGCGAATATGACATCGCGCTGCAGTTGCACGCCGAAGTCACCTCCAGCGTTCGTGTCGTGGTAGTGGCCGAGTAAGTCTCGACCGTTACGCTGATGCGACGTCTGGCTCAAGGCACGTAGGGCTCACGCCCTGCGTGCCTTTTTCATGACCGATAGGCGTGGCGATGGCTGCGACCGACTGGGTAGAATGAGCGCCAGCTCGTTCTACGTATCCAGCGCACGATATAAGGTGAACGCCAAGCATGAACCAACGTGTCGACAACGATCAGGAAACCGCCCAGCTGAAGGTTCCGCCGCACTCGCTCGAGGCGGAACAGTCGGTACTGGGTGGACTGATGCTCGACAACAGCAGCTGGGACACGGTGTCGGAACGTCTGGTCGCGGACGATTTCTATCGCCATGAACATCGGCTGGCATTTAATGCGATGGCGGAGCTGGCCGAGAGCTCGCACCCACTCGATGTCGTGACGCTGTCGGAGGCGCTCGAACGTCGTGATCAGCTCGAAAGTGTAGGCGGGCTCGCCTATCTCGCGGAGCTGGCGCGCAACACGCCGTCGGCCAGCAACATCCGCGCCTATGCCGATATCGTCCGCGAGCGGGCGACGCTGCGCAAACTGATACAAGCCTCGCGCCAGATCGCCGACAGCGCCTATTCGCCGGAGGGGCGACTCCCGGACGATCTGGTCAACGAAGCCGAACGGCTGGTGTTTCAGATCAGCGAATCCCGGCCCAAGTTCGGTGGTCCGATCGGCATGAGTCAGCTGTTGACCAAGGCGGTCGATCGGATCGACGAGCTGTTCAACATGAAAGGCCAGATGACCGGGATCTCGACCGGCTTTCGCGATCTCGACGACATGACCTCCGGTCTGCAGCCGTCGGATCTGGTGATCATCGCCGGTCGTCCATCGATGGGTAAGACCACCTTTGCCATGAACCTGGTCGAACACGCGGTGGTTTCCAATGACAAGCCGGTAGTCGTGTTCTCTATGGAGATGCCGGCCGAATCACTGATGCTGCGTGTATTGTCGTCGCTGGGACGGATCGATCAGACGCGGGTGCGTACCGGGCAACTCGAGGACGAGGACTGGCCGCGGCTGACCTCTGCAGTCAATCTGCTCAAGGATCGCCAGCTGTTCATCGACGATACGCCGGCTTTGTCACCCAATGAGTTGCGCTCGCGGGCGCGCCGTATTGCCCGCGAACACGGTAACATCGGCCTGGTGATGATCGACTATCTGCAACTGATGCAGGTGCCGGGACTTTCCGAGAATCGTACCGCGGAGATCTCCGAAATCTCGCGTTCGCTCAAGGGGCTTGCCAAGGAGTTTGGCTGCCCGGTGGTGGCGTTGTCTCAGCTCAACCGTTCGTTGGAACAGCGCCCCAACAAGCGACCGGTCATGTCGGACTTGCGGGAATCCGGCGCCATCGAGCAGGACGCTGACGTCATCGCCTTCGTCTATCGTGACGAGGTCTACAATTCCGATAATCCTGACAACAAGGGGTTGGCAGAGCTGATCATCGGCAAGCAGCGTAACGGGCCTATCGGTACCGTGCATATGGCGTTTATCGGTAAATACACGCGGTTCGAGGATCTGGCACCGGATAGCTACGGTCAGCATTACGAGTAATTCAGTACACAGCAAAGAACGTTGGCCATCGCCGGCGTTGAAAGACATCAAGGAGTCAAACCATGGCAGGTGGTTTTCAGCGGGGTCGTCGTCAACGTGTACCCAAGATCGAAGTGCGCGGCCAACTGGAAAAGCTTGAGCGGGAAGGGCCGTTCAAGGAGTGGTTAGGCATGCCGGATCTCTATCGTCATTGGCTGACCGTCGACGGAGAGCTTTACAGTTATCAGACGGAAGATGCCGAATTGCCGGTGGCCGTCGGCGACCGCGTGGTGTTCCGCTACAAGGAAGCCAAGGCGGGCAAATGGATCGATCGCAACTCATTGGGCAAAGCCATCGATCCCTCCGATTACCAATAGCGGCTCATTTTTGCCGCGTGGTGTCGGCCGTTCTTTCGATTTCCAGACTTGATGTCCTTCGTCCTTCCCTTTCACATTACCCCTTCACGGCGCCAATGCCGGCGCCTGTCATGTTCCTGTCACAGGCCTACGGCTCAATGGCGGGAATGAACGATGTCTCTATCTATCAGTCTCAATAAGGATAACCACGGTAGAGCCCTCGACGCGCGATCGCTGACATGCATGCGCTGAGATATTGTATTGCCGTAATGGTCAATACCCAGACACCACCAACCCATCCACAGGAGGAACCATGGAGCTCAAAGAGCTTGAACACTACCAGCGAGATCAAGAGAGTTTTGAAATTCGTGTCATCGCCCATGCTGGCAGCCGCTATTATCAAATCATGCTGGAACCCGAAGATGGCGCCACGCAAGCTTTGACCCGACGCGGCAAGCCGATGTTGTTTCGCTCACTCGAGGACGTCTACGGCGAATTGAAGCAGGCCGGTATCCATCGTGCCTATCTGGTTCAACAGGTCGCCAACGATGAGATCGTCGGGCATGAACCGCATTATCATGATCCGCTATTGTCGCGGATGCCGCTGGTTTTCTAGTTGATATCTAAAAGTACTGCACCCGCGGACTGATATTGCCGCACTCCGCCAGGTTTCATCGACCTCACTGCTATAGAAAGACCTACCCTCCGGCAAGTCCAGATGCAGACTTGCTCCATACCGGAGGGGATATTTCTCCCTCGCATCTTTCCTTTCATCGTCTACGTTCCTCTCATTTCCCTTTGTCTATGACTTATACCCATGATGTTGATCATATAAGGTGATCGGATTAACGCGAGCAGGCAGTGATAGAATTCGATCAAAGATGACAGGAAAAGGAGTGGTGTTATGGCGGCCCGTTATGGAGTGCTGCTGGTCAATCTGGGAACGCCCGAGGCGCCCACGCCCAAGGCTGTGAGGCAGTATCTCGGTGAGTTTCTGGGTGATCCGCGGGTCATCGATACACCGCGTTGGCTATGGTGGCCGATTCTGCACGGCGTCATTCTGCGCATTCGCCCGCCCAGGGTCGCCAAGGCCTATGCCTCGGTGTGGCAGGATGAAGGTTCTCCGCTGTTGGCGATCGGGCGACGTCAGCAGCGAGCGCTGCGTGAGCGCTTGGCGACACAATTCGATGAGCCGATCCCGGTAGAGCTGGCGATGACCTATGGCAAGCCGAGCATGGAGGAGGCCGGTCTCAAGCTGCGCGAAGCCGGCGTCGAGCGCATTCTGGTGTTGCCGCTTTATCCACAGTTTTCGCGCACCACCACAGGCGCGGTATTCCAGCGTCTGGCCAAGGCGTTGGATCCCTGCCCCCATCTGCCGGAGCTGCACTTCGTGCGCGATTATCACGACCATCCTGGCTATATCTCGGCGCTGGCAGCCAGCGTGCGCCAGCACTGGGATGCCAACGGCGACCGCGGCCGGCTGCTGATGTCCTATCACGGCATCCCCAAGCGCTACGTCGATAACGGCGACCCTTACGCCAGACACTGCGAGACGACCAGCCGTCTGCTGGCCGAGGAACTGGGGCTTGACGAGAATGAATGGTTTCAGAGCTATCAGTCACGCTTCGGCCGTGAAGAGTGGCTCAAACCCTATACTGACGAGACGCTGAAGGCATGGGGGGCGGACAAGACCGAGTGTGTCGACGTCATCAGCCCGGCTTTCGCGGCGGACTGTCTGGAGACGCTGGAAGAAATCGACGTTGAGAACCGCCACTACTTTCAGCAGGCCGGGGGCGGGCGCTATCGCTATATCCCGGCGCTCAACGACCGCCCGGAGCACATCACAATGCTGGCCAATCTGGTCGAGCAGTATACCGCCGGCTGGTGAAGCCGGCGCCGACAAGGAGTCCAGGTGGCTCGTACCGTCTTACGGCAGGGGAGAGTCGCCTTGGGGGGCCTCCTCGATGGTGTGCTTGGGTTTCTCGCTCTCCAGCTCGACTGGATTGCCGCGCGTGCGGGGGTCGGGCTTGAGCTTATGATGCAGGGCGCTCTTGGCCAGCATGTGCGCCGATACCGGCGCGGTAATGAAAGCGAAGATAGTGATCAGCAGTTCCTGGATGACAGGGCCATCCTCCCGGCTGAAGTAGATCAGCGAGCCGATCAGGGTGCAGCCGACGCCCAGTGTGGTCGTCTTCGAAGGGCCGTGAAGGCGCATGTAGAAATCCTTCAGATGCGTCAGTCCCAGCGAGCCGATGAAGGCGAACGCTCCCCCTGCGACCAGCATGAAAGCGATCGCGCCTTCGATTATCGTATCCAGCATCGTCACGCCTCCTATTCGATGATATCGCCGCGGAGCAGATACTTGCAGACGGCGATGGTGCTGACGAAGCCCAGCATTGCGATCAGCAATGCCGCCTCGAAGTAGTCCTTGTTGTTGACCCAGATACCGAACAGGACGATCAGCGCGATCGAGTTCATGTACATGGTATCCACCGCCAGGATGCGATCCGGCAGGCTCGGCCCCACCACGGCGCGATAGAAGTTGAGCACGATGGCGGCGCAGAACAGCGCCAGTGCGATCCACAGAGCCATATCGATCATGATTCGAAGATCTCCAGCAGTGGGCGCTCATAGCGTTGGTGAATTTCATCGATGAGCGCATTGATATCGGCTACATCCAGGGCATGAATGAGCAGGGTCTTGCCATCCAGGCGGAGATGGGCCGAGACGGTGCCTGGCGTCATGGTGATGGTGCTGGCCAGGATAGTGATCGGAAAGTTCTCTTTCAGCGTCAGCGGATATTCGACGAACGCCGGACGCATCCGGCCACGAGGATCGAGAATCAGCTTCGAGACCTGAAGGTTGGCGGTCACGATGTCGCCCAGCACACGGAACACATAACCCATCAGCTTCAAGGGGCGCCTGATGGTTGGCTGGCGCTCCCAGAAGGGACGGCAGATCACCGGAATCAGGATCGCCAGGATGCCGCCGAGAAGCCATTGCCCGAGTGCCACGCTCTGCTGCAGCAACAGCCAGACGACCAGCAGCAGCAGTGACAGCACCGGCATCGGCAGCCAGCGAGTGGGAGGAATCATGAGTCACCTCCGGCAACGTTTCGGGACAGGATTGCCTCGGCATAGGCGCTTTGATCGAGTAGCTGCATGGCACTGGCATCGGTGAATCGCGTGATCGGGCCAGCCAGAATCGACAGCACCGGCGATGCCCCGAGCAGCAGGATCAGGCCGGCCAGCATCGCTGGCGTCAGTCTGGGGCCCTCGCTATCGCCGCGACCCGCCTTCCAAAACACGGTCGAACCGCTGCGCGCCATGGCGACGAGACCGGCGAGACTCGCGAGCAACAGTAGCGACCATAGCCACGGTTGTTCGCTCGGCAGGGCGGAGTCAAGCAGTAGGGCCTTGCCGATGGCGCCCGAGAACGGTGGCAGACCGACCACGGTGGCGGCGCCGACGAAGTAGAACAGGCCCAGCAATGCGGGCTGGGTGACGCCCCGACCGGGAACGATACGTGCGCCAGCCTTGCCGCGCTGCTCGCTGATCGCGTCGGCCAGCAGGAACAGGCCGCCACTGACCAGCGTGGTGTGGATCATGTAGTAGAGCAGGGCGGCGAAAGGGGCTTCACGGTTCATGCTGACGCCGACCAGCAACGTCCCCACCGAAATCAGGATCAGATACGCCACCTGGTTGCGCAGATCACGCGCCGAGAGGACGCCCAGGCCGCCGAGTGCCAGTGTGGCTAGTGCGAACCACCATAGCCACGGTTGGACGAAATTGGCGAGTTCGCCAGCCCCGCCACCGAAGATCAGCGTATAGATCCGCAAAATGCCGTAGATACCGACTTTGGTCATGATCGCGAACAGCGCCGCTACCGGTGCCGGCGCGCTGCTGTAGGCACGCGGCAGCCAGAAATAGAGCGGCAGGATCGCGGCCTTGAGCCCGAACACCACCAGCAGCAGAAAGGCACCCGCCTTGAGCAGGCCGAGGCGATCGGGATCGAGCGCGGCCACTTTCTGTGACATGTCCGCCATGTTGAGGGTACCGGTCGTGCCGTAGAGCACGCCGAGGGCGAACAGGAACATCGCCGACCCCGCCAGGTTCAACGCCACGTAATGAAAGCCGGCCTGGGTACGATCCTTGCCGCCACCATGCATCAGGAGCGAATAGGAGGCGATCAGCAGCACTTCGAAGAACACGAACAGGTTGAAGATATCGCCGGTCAGGAAGGCACCGTTGATGCCCATCAACTGGAGCTGGAACAGACCGTGAAAATTGCTGCCTTTGTGGTCGTCGCCGGCGCAGGCATAAGCGACGCTACCGAGCGCCAGGAAACTGGTCAGGCAGACCATCAGCGCGGAGAGCCGGTCGAGCACCAGGATGATGCCGAACGGCGGTTGCCAGTCGCCCAGCGCGTAGTAGGTGATTTCCCCGCTATCGCTCTTGATCACCAGCAGGGCGCTGACCGTCAGCAGCAGCGCCGTACTGACCAGCGCGATCGCCCGGCGAGGCAATACTGCCGAATCGCGTTTGACCAGCATCAACAACCCGCTCAACAGCGGCAAAAGAATCGGCAGGATGATCAAGTGGTGCATCACGACTTGTCCTCCTTCGACTCTTCGCTGCGCTGGTCATTGACCTTATCGCTGCCCAGATCGCCACGCACGCGCATCGCCAGAATCACCGAGAAGGCGGTCATGGCGAAGCCGATCACGATGGCCGTCAGCACTAGCGCCTGTGGCAATGGATCGGCGTAGTGGGTGACGCCGTCACGTATCACCGCTGCGCCATTGGTGGTCAGGCCTCCGGTGGAGAAAAGGAACAGATTGACCGCATAGGAGAGCAGCGTCAGGCCCACGACCACGGGGAAGGTGCGTCCACGCAGCGCCAGGTAGAGGCCGCTGGCGGCCAGGAAACCGGTCACGGTGGCAAAGAGCGCTTCCATCAGGGGGTCTCCTTTTCATTCTCTTTGCTGGGACGGTGGCGTGTCGTCAACTTGCCCAGATTGGCCAGGATCATCAGGGTCGCCCCGACGACGGTCAGATAGACCCCGAGGTCGAACAGCATCGCCGTGGCCAGTTCGATTTCACCGATGTAGGGAATCGAAACATGACCGAAGGCGGAGGTCAGGAAATTGTGGTCGAAGGCCCAACTGCCGAGCCCGGTCAGCGCGGCAATGGCGACGCCCGACACGGCAATCGGCTGATACTGGTACGACATCCGCTGTTGCGTCCAATCGACCCCGCGAGCGATGTACAGAAGGATCAGGGCAACGGCCGTTACCAGGCCGGCAATGAAGCCGCCACCGGGCTCGTTGTGGCCACGCAGGAAGATGAATACCGAGACCAGCAACGCCAGTGGCAGCAAGCTCTGTGAAACCGTTCCCAGCAACATGGGATGAAGATCCTTCGACCAGGGACGGCCTTCGCTGTCGCTCGATGGCATGAACAGTCGCAGACGGTTGAGCAGCTTGTAAATGCCGATAGCGGCGATACATAAAACGGTGATTTCACCCAGCGTATCGAAGCCGCGGAAGTCGACCAGGATGACGTTGACCACGTTGTGGCCGCCGCTGCCGCTGACGCTGTTCTCCAGGAAGAAGCCGGAGATGCTATTCAGCGGTCGAGTCAGCAGAGCGTAGTTGAGACTTGCGATGACACCGCCAAAACCGGCCGCCAGCAGCACGTCTCTCACCACTCGCCCGCCGCTGGAATCCTTGGGCGTGCGTTGGGGCAGGAAGAATAGCGCCAGCATCAGCAGAATGACCGTCACCACCTCCACCGCCAGTTGAGTGAGGGCGAGGTCAGGCGCCGAGAATCGGGCGAAAGCCAGCGAGACCATCAACCCCACCACCGACAGCATCATCAGCGAGACCAGGCGTCGGCGATGTAAAATCGCCGTTCCCAGACCGGCCAGGATAGTAATCGCGGCGCCGGCGACCAACAGCCCGTCGAGCGCCTGCAGTGGCAGTGGACCTTGTAATTGCTTGAGATCCAGAAGGCTGCTGCTGGTCAGGAACAGCGCCGCGATGATCAGCCACAGCATGTAGCGCTGCAACGAACCGTTCTCCAGGCGATCGATCGTTTTCTGCGTCCATTGCAGCGCGCGGCGGACGTTGTGCTCGAAGATCATCAACGCGTTGCGCTGCGGAAACTGGCGCTGGAAGCTGAACAGATTGCGGCGCACGACATAGATGCCGACGCCGCCGGCCAGGGCGATAGCGCTCATCAGCAAGGGCAGATTGAAGCCGTGCCAGACCGCCAGATGAATCTCCGGGCGTGGCGACAGGATCGTGGCCTGCGCGGCGGCATCGAGCAGGCCCGTGACGATCAGTGCCGGCATCAGACCAATGATGATGCACAGGCCGACCAGCACCAGCATCGGTAGCCGCATCATGAACGGGGCTTCGTGAGGTGTCGTAGGTAGCTCCTTGGCTTCGGGGCCGAAAAACACGTTACGCACATAGCGCAACGAGTAGGCCGCCGACAGCACGCTGCCGATGGTCGCCAGCACCGGGATCAGCCAGGCCAGGCCGCCGAGAATGCCGGTCTCCAGCGTATCGGTCAGCATCATCTCTTTCGAGAGGAAGCCATTGAGCAAGGGCACCCCGGCCATGGACGCTGCCGCCAGAGCGGCCAGTGTTGCCGTCATCGGCATGCTGTGGCGCAGGCCGCTCAGCTTGCGGATGTCCCGCGTGCCGGTCTCGTGATCGATGATGCCTGCCGACATGAATAGCGTCGCCTTGAACAGGGCGTGGTTGACGATGTGGAACAGGCCGGCAACGACCGCCAACTTGCTGTCGAGACCGAACAGCATGGTGATCATGCCCAGGTGGCTGACGGTGGAAAACGCCAGCACCCCCTTGATGTCGTACTTCAGAAGGGCGAAATAGGCGGCGTAGATCATCGTCACCAGTCCGGTGAGGGTGACGATATAGAGCCACAGCTGTGAGCCGGCAAGCGCCGGATGCATGCGTGCGAGCAGGAAGACCCCGGCCTTGACCATGGTGGCGGAGTGCAGGAATGCCGATACCGGTGTCGGTGCCGCCATGGCATGCGGCAGCCAGAAATGAAACGGGAACTGCGCCGATTTGGTGAAGGCGCCTAGCAGCACCAGCAGCAGTGCCGGCAGATAACGCGGATCGGCCTGGATCAGATCACGGCTGTCGAGCACGGTCTGCATGTCGTAGGTGCCGACGATATGACCGATCAACAGGAACCCGGCCAGCATTGCCAGCCCGCCCATGCCGGTGACGGCCAGTGCCATGCGTGCGCCGCGTCTAGCCTCGCTCTGCTGATACCAGTAGCCGATCAACAGAAACGACGACAGGCTGGTGAGCTCCCAGAATACCCACAACAACAGCAGGTTGTCGGCCATGACGATGCCGATCATCGAGGTCATGAACAGCATCAGATAAGCGTAAAAACGCGGCATGCTGTCGTCCGGCGACAGATAGTAGCGGGCGTAAAGAATGATCAGCAGTCCGATGCCCAGAATCAGCAGCAGGAACAGCAACGACAGGCCGTCGAGCCGGAATGCGAGATCGAGCCCCAACTGCGGTACCCAACTGATACTGAAGTGATACACCTCACCTGAAATCACCCCTGGCGCGTGCGCAATGACGATGCCCAGCGCGATCGCGGGAAGCAGAGCGGTGGACCAGGCATTGAGATTGCGTTGCTGGTTGCTACTCAGCAACGGTATCAGGCTGCCCAGTAGCGGCAGTAGAACGATCAGCGGCAGTGACATGAAATTGTCGCTCTATTCTTGAATCAGGGAGGCTCGCTCATCGGGCCTAAGACGGCAATCCGGTGGGTTCGAGCTTCGTTCGCGCGTTCGTCGCAATCGGTCCGCGACCGTGTCTCGCCTCAGTGTAAGCGATGTTGCCAGCCGCACGAGGCATGCGTCGTGAACCGAGGTCGACAATCAGTGCGATGGAGATATTTTCCGCAAGGCGGCGTGAGCATTCGTCTACGGACAAGTGGCGATGGCGAGCGGGCGATTCCGCGGTGGGAACTTGTCGCCAGGTCAGAGGCGCTGGGGCGGATCGGTCAGATAGGGACGACGTACGCCGCGAGGTGCCAGCATCCAGGCAGGGGTCTGGTTCTGGTTCTGAATCGTGATCGTGCCAGCATTGGACGGCAGAGTCTGGGCGCCGATACGAGTCTGGGCACCAAAACAGGTCGCGCATGTCAGCGATAGCTGGCTAGGCATGTGGCCCGGCATGGTGTCTCTCCTCCCTTCAGAAAACGCCTGATCATAATTCGCGAAGCGCGAAAATCATTGAAAGTATTGGTAATTTTTAAGAATCAAATGGTAGCGTTGGATCGACTTTACCACGCCGATATACACCTAGCCATAGGGGTGACATCGATAGGGGTGACATCGATAGGGGTGACATCGATAGGGGTGACATCGATAGGGGTGACATCGATAGGGGTGACATCGATAGGGGTGACATCGAGAGTAGCCTTGGTGGACGTCGTCAGAAGGTGTAGGGGGAGAACGCCGAGACACTAGCGGCTGATCGGCATTCCCAAGATGATGGGATGCGCTACACTGCCGAAGCAATCCGTTGGCGGACTCGCGCCGACGCCCAGCGTAATTTGAGAATAACCCAGCATAAGGATGTGCTCTCGTGAAGCGTTCACTGCCGGTCAAGGCGCCTGCCACACTCTCGCTCTGTCTTTGTCTCGCGCTGCTGGGATGTCAGAGCGTTGCCGATACGCATACGGCGTCGAATGCATCCAACACGAGCACCGTTGGCGCCAGCGCTGCGTCGTCGTCATCGTCTCCTGCCGCTTCCGGATCGATCACCTCCAGTGCGGCCGGCTCTGGCCACAGTTCCGTCGATAGTGCCCCGACCGCGCCGGGCTCGGACCCTAGCGCCGACATACCTCAGGACCCGGCGGGCTTCGACGCCTGGGTGGCCGAATTCCGACAACGCGCCGCTGCCGAGGGCATCGACCAGGCAACGCTTGCCGAAGCCTTCGATCAAGCCCGCTATCAGCCACGCATTCTCGAATTCGATCGCTCCCAGCCCGAGTTCACCCGTCAGATCTGGAGCTATCTCGACACGGCCGTATCGTCGACTCGCGTCTCCAATGGCCGCGAGCGTCTCGCTGCCAATCGCGCAACGGCGGATGAAGTCACGCAGCAGTATGGCGTCCCCGGCGAAGTCATCGTCGCCATCTGGGGTATCGAGAGCAATTACGGCAGCAACTTCGGCGACTTCGAGACCATCGATGCGCTCTCCACGCTGGGTTTTGACGGTCGACGCCAATCATTCGCGCGTGGCGAGCTGATGGCTGCGCTGCAGATTTTGCAGAACGGCGATATCGATCGCGACCGCATGCGCGGCTCCTGGGCCGGTGCCATGGGCCACACGCAGTTCATCCCGAGCAGTTTTCTGGCCTATGCGGTGGATGAAGATGGCGACGGTCGGCGCGATATTTGGGGCAGCATTCCCGATGTAATGGCATCGACCGCCAACTATCTGGATGCTTCCGGCTGGCAACGCGGTCAGCCTTGGGGCGTCGAGGTCACGCTGCCGGACGACTTCGACTATTCGCAGACCGAGCTGTCGGTACGCCACGCCGCCCAGGCCTGGCAGTCTCAAGGCGTGAGGCGCCTCGACGGCAGTCCATTGCCGAACTTCGATCAGGCCTCGGTCATCGCGCCCGCTGGCGCCAAAGGGCCGGCTTTTCTGGTCGGCCATAACTTCCGCGTGATCATGCGCTACAACGCGTCGACCAGCTATGCGCTGGCGGTGGCAACGCTGTCGGATCGGCTGGCCGGACGGGCGGGTATCCAGGGCGAGTGGCCACGCGCCGAGCCGGCGCTGTCGCGCGATCGCATTCGACGCATGCAGCAGGGCCTCAACGCCCATGGCTTCGATGTCGGTACGCCGGATGGCCTGGTCGGCCCCAATACCCGGGCGGGTTTGCGAGCCTACCAGCGCAGCATCGGCGTCATTCCTGATGGCTACCCCACACAGTCACTGATCCAGCGCCTGACCGATAGCTGAACACGCCATACTGGCCGGCGCAGGGCTCCCAGCGCCGGCCGCCTCCCTTCCCGGGTCTTGATTCTCGACATGATCGCTCAGCCCTCGAATTGGCACTGATTTGATGGCCATTCCAAGCCATGCCCGTGGCCTCGCGGCTGGCAGACTGTGGCCGCGAATCTTCAGAGGTGGCCCGCAATAACCGATCGGCTACCTCGAACCATCGAGGAAGTCATGGGCGTCCAACGTTTCATTGCCAATAATAGCCGCGAGGCCATGCGTCAGGTGAGATCGGCGCTGGGCGATCAGGTGCTGATTCTCTCCAATCGTTCCGTCGAGGGCGGTGTCGAGATCATTGCCATGCCCGAACAGGAGCACGAGCAGGCGCTCTCCAGCCTCGACGCGCCGACAGTGGAAGCATCGCTGACGGAAACGCCGTTATCGGAGAGCCCGCTGGCGGAGCCGGCCGCCCATCCCATGGTGGAAACGCTGCAGGCGCTCAACCGTCAGTTGCTAGACGATGTCCGCGCCATGCTGCGCGATGGTGCTTCTTCCTCGCAGACCGCCGCGACATCGCTGGCGACGGTGTTGCGACAGCGCCTGATTCAGGCCGGTTTCAGCGCCTCGCTTGCCGATGAGGTCATTCAGGATCCCCCGGAAGAGCTGCGCGAGGAGCCGTCGGAATCACCCGCCGTGAAGGCCTGGCTGGTACGTCAGCTGCGCTCGCGCCTGTCGCTGCTGGAGGACGAGGAAGCGCTGTTCGACAGTGGCGGCGTGTTTGCGCTGGTCGGTCCTACCGGCGTCGGCAAGACCACCACCACGGCAAAGTTGGCGTCCCGCTACGTGATGCGCCACGGTCCGAAGGACGTCGCGCTGGTAACGACGGATAGCTACCGCATCGGCGCGGCCGAACAGCTGCGTATCTATGCGCGGCTTCTGGGCACGGAGATTCACGCATTGGAAGAAAACGGCGATCTCGGCGATCTGCTGGCGCGTTTGACCCAGCCGCGCCGGGCGTTGCTATCGCGTAGCGCAGGCAAGAAGCTGACGGTGATCGACACCGTCGGCATGAGCCAGCGCGATCAGCGCCTGGTGGGGGAAATTTCGCGTCTGGGCAATGGCCAGGTGCCGGCCCGGCGTGTACTGGTGCTCAACGCCGCCAGCCACGGCGACACCCTGGCGCAGGTCATCGAGGCCTGGCAACAGGCGTCGATGGAAGCCGGTGAGCCCCTGTGGGGTTGCATCCTGACCAAACTCGATGAAGCGGCGCGGCTGGGAAACGTGCTGGACGTGGTCATTCGCCACCGCCTCAAGCTTTGCTACGTCTCCCGTGGCCAGCGCGTCCCGGAAGATCTCGAACTTGTCGACGCGGAATTGCTGCTCGGCGAGGCGCTGGCACTGGCGGGGGATTCACCATTCGTCAGCGACTCGGCGGCTCGCACGCTACCGCCGCAACAGGCGCGGCAACAGGCACTTTCCCGAGGCGTTCTGCGCCAGAGTGACGCACTCGCCGTTACGCTCGATACCCTGAGGCAGCACAATCTGGGTATGACACTGCTGGAGCAAGTCTGGCATCGCGCCAAGCGTTCGACGCAATCCGGTCATGACGAGTTCTCCCAACTGATGGCTGGCGTGACCCAGCAGAGTTTGCTTGCTGCCGCCGGCACGCCCCATGCGCTCTACTGGCCAAAGGCATCCAGCGTTAGCGGTGCCGATCAGGCGATGCCGCTGGTGTCGCTGGATCACCAGGGCATGCCTCAACCGCTGGCCTGGCCGCGGCATCGGCTGCCGGCGGGCAATACCGAACAGCTTCGCTGGGCCGAAAGACTCGGCGCCGGCTGGCACCTGATGACACAACTCCCAGCCGTTGCCGATCTAGAACGCATCGACGCTGACGGCCGCGGCTGGCTGGCGGTCGTGACCGGGGCTCGCCGGATCCGCCACGCCGGCGAATGGTTGACGTTATCCCAGGCGATAGCGCTCGGCGAGGCCGTCGAGCCGCAGGCCGTTCGCCATCAAGGACGCGCCGCCAGCCTCCATTTGACTCGACTGGAGACGAGCATCAGTCAGCGCCGACAGGATTCACACGGGCTGCCGGTGGTAGCGTGGTATGGCGAGATTCGCGATGCCGATGATGGCCGCAGACTGGCACGGCGCTACTGGTTGAGCAGCAGCCAACCGGGCCTCGATATCGCCTCGCGTCTCTCCAAAGCCATGATCACCGAAGCCTTGCCCGGGTTGACCCGGCAGGCCGACCAGTTGATGCAGGAGCGGGGTTTGGTGAAGGATCGGGAGCAGCGCTGGCATCTGGCCTCGACATTGGCGGCTCTGGCGATGCGTTTGAGTGCAGAAGACGCCAGCTGGGCGATGGATGTCCGCGCGCGTCTTTCCGGCATCGCGCAACGTCGCTGCGGCCGTCGACCCAAGGCGCTGCTGGAGGCGCTGATGGATACCTTGAGTGCGCATGATGCGCTGGTGGGTATCGCGTCGATTGATCGGGCGTTGGCGGCATGACGGATCAGGCTGCGGGACTACGCGCCTGGGCAGCCCCCGACGCCTTGCCGCTGGGCGTGATCGGCTATCCAGGAGACGACGCCCTGATGCAGGCGCTGGCCTTGCTACCCGCGCCGGCGGGGCGGCGTTGGCAAGCGTTGCGCGATGATCAGACCACACGGACGATCGCGCTGGCTTGGGTGCTGTGGGTCGACACGGCCCAGGTCGATGTGGCCGATCTCTATCGACGTGTGAAGCGTGTGTTGAACCCCGTGACCGCGCCTGCCACCACCGTGTTGCTGTGGCTGCATGACACTCGCGGCGCTGGAGCCCATCTTTCCCCGGATCCTGCAACGGCCCGACTGATCGACAACCTGAGTATGACCCTGAAGCGCTTTGTGAACGTCGAGCTCACGCGTGATCTTTCTCATTGGCAGCGTTGTCTACCCGACGTTTGCCAGGCCTCGGTTTCAACCGGCTAGCACCGATTCGTGCGTCTGGTTGATGTCGCTTTCATTACCGCTTTCCAGGGTCGAGGTCAGACGCCCGATGGCGCTGACCACCTCGCTGGCATGACGATAGACCTGCTGGATGATCTCACCGGTGTCGCCGACCAGGGATACGCCTTGGTCGACATGGTTCAGACAGTGCTGCATGTCGTCGTTGGCATGCACTGTTAGGCTCTGCACACCTTCGATGACCTTGCTGATGTCCCGCGTGGTGCGGGCAGCCCGCTCTGCCAACTGACGAACTTCATGCGAGACCACCGCGAAGCCTCGGCCGTGCTCGCCGGCTCTGGCCGCCTCGATGGCGGCATTCAGTGCCAGCAGGTTAGTCTGCTCAGCGACTCGACGAATTTCCCCAAGATGAGTATCAATCTCACACGATTCACGGCGCAGCGCCGAAATTCGCTCGGAGATCGATCCGATGGCTTTCGCCATGCGGCGTATCTCGGCCGTTGCCTCTTCCAGCAGACTCGCGCCGCGTTGGGAAATCTCCTGCGTTTGGGTGGATATACCGTAGGCCATTTTGGCGCTCTGGGACTCAGCCTGTTGGCGAAGCACCCGTTCGGTAATATCACTGGCGAACTTCATCACGCGGCATAATCGCCCCTGATCGTCATGGATCGGGTTATACGTGGCCTCCAGCCATAGCACACTGCCATCCGCACGAACGCGTTGGCACTGCCCGGAAAAGAACTCGCCCTGATTGAGACGCTGCCAGAATCGGCGATAGTCGGCACTGGCAGCATATTCCGGCGTGCATAGTCGGCTATGCTTGTCGCCGACCAACTGCTCGCGGCGATAGCCGGTCACGCGGAGGAAGTTGTCGTTGGCGTCGAGAATCGTGCCTTCGAGGTCAAATTCGATACCGGCCATGGAACGGTTGAGTGCGGAAAGTCGCGCCTTGTCGGCCAATGCCTGCTGCACTCCTGACGTCACATCGTTGGCAAGCTTGACGATACGCGTGACAACGTCTCGGCTATTCTTGACTGGGTTGTAGCTTGCCTCGAGCCAGACCGTCTGCCCTTGCCGCGTCACGCGTTCGAAACGACCACTGACGAATTCACCTCGGGTCAGCTGCTCGCGAAAGCGACGATAGGCATCGCTGTTGGCATGGTCGGCGGTACACAAGCGCTGGTGTGGCTGACCTATCAGCGCCTCTCGCGTATAGCCCATGAGCGAGAGAAAATTATCGTTGGCCGCGATGACAGCCATCTCGGCATCGAATTCGATGATCAAGGACGATCGCTCGAGGGCGTGGAGAAAAGCGTTGCTCGAACGACGTGAAAAACTTTTCAACATTCGGAATTCCCTGCGTGATAACCCGTAATCGCGTTCCTTTGCGATATTGGCTTGGCTGAGTATTGGCTGGATGGCGATGACAGTTATCGGCAGGGGCCGAATTTTACTTAGCTTTTGAGTCGAGCTTGCTCGGGCTGGACTCCAGAGAGGTCAAAAAGGAAATCCGTATGGCACGGTGTGAGCCGCATTGCGGCATGATCAGGCGTACTTTCCAGGCGGTTGCTATGGCGACTGCAGGCTAGAAAAGTCGCGACAGCAGCGCCGTCACGGCCGTCTCGACGCGCAGAATGCGCTCCCCCAGATGAATGCCCTCGAAACCCAATTCGAGAAACTTCTCAACCTCGTAATCGACGAAACCGCCTTCCGGACCGATGGCCAGTAGCGTCGGGTCACTGATGGCGCGGGGGCATTCCCGAGCCAGCCCCGGGTGTGCCAGTAGGCCGCGCCGGCCCTCGAGCAGGGCCGGCAATCGATCTTCCACGAACGGTTTAAAGCGAGTTTCGAACGTGATTACCGGCAGCCGGGTATCGCGTGCCTGTTCCAGCCCGAGCAGCAGATGCTGGCGGATCTTGTCCGGATTCAGCTCTGGAGATTGCCAGTAGCTCTTCTCGACGCGGCGGGTGTGCAGCAACGTCACACGTTTGACGCCCAGCGCCGAAACGTGCTCCAGCGTTCGCGCCAGCATGCGTGGCCGCGGCAGCGCCAGTAGCAGATGAACCGGCAGTGGCGCCGGCGGCTCGCGGTCGAGTGTGACCCGGAACTGGGCTTCTGCGTCACTCAGCGAGAGCAGTTCGCCTCGACCCATCAAACCATCGAGGGCGCCGACGGTCAGGCTATCCCCAGGAGCGGCGCGGTGGACATCGATGAGGTGGCGCAGACGGCGCGGGTCGCGGATAGCGGCGTGAGTGTCGTCGACCCACTCATCGGGCTGCAGCAGAATCAGGTTCATGAGGGGGCGGTTCAACACATTGGCAAAAGGAAATCGGGAGTGACATTCTGCCTGAACTTGGCTGCGCCTGAACACAGCGGCGAGCGCGAGACCTTTCTGACATAATGCTTCTCCACTCTCTCACTCAGCCAGTCAAGGCTCGGCAGAAGAAGGTTAGCGATGAAGGTTCTGATCATTGGCGGGGGCGGGCGCGAACATGCGCTGGCATGGAAAGCGGCACAATCGCCGCAGGTCGAGACGGTTTTCGTGGCGCCGGGCAATGCCGGCACCGCACGGGAGCCCAGACTGACCAACGTTGCCATCGATGTCATGGATAGCGAGGGGCTAATCGCCTTCGCTCGCGACAACGCCGTCGAGCTGACGATCGTCGGGCCGGAAGCACCGCTCGTCGCCGGTGTCGTCGATGCATTCCAGGCAGCCGGCCTGGCTATTTTCGGTCCTACCGAAGGCGCTTCCCGACTCGAAGGCTCCAAAGCGTTCACCAAGGATTTTCTGGCGCGCCATTCGATTCCGTCCGCCGATTATCAGACCTTCAGTGAAGTCACACCGGCTCTCGCCTATCTCGAACGGATGGGCGCGCCGATCGTGATCAAGGCCGACGGACTGGCGGCGGGCAAAGGCGTCGTCGTGGCGATGACCAGCGCCGAGGCCGAAGCGGCAATTCGCGACATGCTCGAGGACAACGCCTTCGGTGACGCCGGGGCGCGGGTCGTCATCGAGGAATTTCTCGAGGGCGAGGAGGCGAGCTTCATCGTCATGGTCGACGGCGAGCACGTGCTGCCGATGGCCACCAGTCAGGATCACAAACGCGCCGGCGACGGCGATACCGGCCCCAACACCGGTGGCATGGGCGCGTATTCGCCGGCACCGGTGGTCACCGCGAGCGTCCATCAGCGGATCATGGACGAGGTGATCCTGCCCACGGTTCGCGGCATGGCCGCCGAGGGTCATCCTTATACCGGCTTCCTCTACGCCGGGCTGATGATCGACGCCGAAGGCGCCCCCAAGGTGATCGAGTACAACTGTCGCTTCGGCGATCCCGAAACCCAGCCGATTCTGATGCGCTTGAAGAGCGATCTGGTGGCGCTGTGCCAGGCCGCGCTGGAACAGCGTCTCGACCAGCTCGAGTGCGATTGGGATTCGCGTGCCGCCGTCGGCGTGGTGTTGGCGGCGGAAGGCTACCCCGGCAGCTATCGCAAGGGTGGCGAAATCAACGGGCTCGACGCGGCAGACGCGGCCGGTTGCAAGGTGTTCCATGCTGGCACTCGCATGAGCGACGATGGTCGCGTCGTCACCAGCGGTGGTCGCGTGCTATGTGTGACCGCTCTTGGCAATACGGTCGGTGCTGCCACGGCACAGGCATATGCCGGTCTCGAGGTGGTGCGTTGGGCCGGCGCCGAGTACCGCCGCGACATTGCTTACCGTGCCATCGCCCGAGAGCGTCAGTCATCCTAGAGAACGTCAGCCGTTTCGAAAAAGAGCATCAGCCGTCCTGAAAGTCGGGCACTTTAGACAAGGAAACCCGCCATGCATCGAGTGACGTGCCACAGAATGATCGAACAACGGCTCGACCTCACGTGCGGCCACGGCCCCCTGTCGAGTTGCTTCGCTGGTTTGCTGTGTCTGCGGGACAAGCTGTGTTCGCGGGATAAGCTGTATTCGCGGAATAAACTGTGTCTTGAGGCTAAAGAGGTCCGGCATGTCGCGTGAATTTCCGATCATCGCGGTGACGGGGTCTTCGGGAGCCGGTACCACCACGGTCAAGCGCACCTTCGAACGCATGTTCGCTCGCGAGGATGTGCATGCGGCGTTCATCGACGGTGATGCCTTTCATCGCTATTCGCGGGCGGAATTGGCGCAGATTCTTCAAACCGAGCCGGAGCGCAAGGCCGCGCTCTCGCACTTCTCCGTCAACGCCAATCTGCTCGATCGCCTCGACGGGCTGTTTCAGGAGTACGGCGAGAGCGGCAAAGGCACCTATCGCCACTACATTCATGCTGAAGACAAGCGCATGATCGAAGCGGGTTGGCAGGTCGGCACCTTTACCGATTGGCAGCCGATTCCCAGCGGTACGGACCTGATGCTCTACGAAGGGCTTCACGGGGGCTTGGTAACGCATGAGGTCGATATCGCCAGGCACGTCGACATGCTGATCGGCGTGGCGCCGACCATCAATCTCGAGTGGCTGCAGAAGATCGATCGCGACACCAAGCTGCGCGGTTACTCTCAGGAAGCGGTCATCGACACCATTCTGGGCCGCATGCACGACTACGTGCGCTACATTCAGCCGCAGCTATCGCGCACGCATATCAATTTCCAGCGCGTGCCGACCGTCGATACTTCCAACCCGTTCGAGTTGCAGGACGTGCCCAACGATGGCGAATCCTTCGTGGTCATTCGCTTCCGCGATCCGGATGCGGTCGACTTTCCTTATCTGGTCACCATGATCCATGATGCCTTTATGAGTCGCCCCAACACCCTGGTGGTGCCCGGCGCGCGATTGTCTCTGGCGATGGACCTGATTCTCGCCCCGCAGGTGCGCCAGCTGCTGGCCCAGCGTCGTTTTCGCTGACACCGACGGGCCGTACGACAGGTCATTTTTCAGCCACATTCTTTAGCAGGAGAAAGGCATGGAGCCGACGCTTTTCAGCAAGATCATCGATCGCGAGATACCGGCGGACATCGTCTACGAGGACGATGACGTACTCGCCTTCAATGACATCGATCCCAAGGCGCCCACGCATATTCTGATCATTCCCAAGAAGCCCATCGCCACGCTCAACGACGTCGAGGAAGGCGATCTCGCGCTGATCGGCCGTCTGCAGTACACCGCGACCCAGCTGGCCAAGCAGCTCGGCTTTGCCGAGGATGGCTACCGTGTGGTGATGAACTGCAACGAAGCGGGCGGGCAGTCGGTCTATCATATTCACATGCACTTGTTGGGCGGGCGCCGTATGCAGTGGCCGCCGGGCTGAGAAAGTCGCTGCGCTCGCGGACTTTTTCGATTACGACTCTCTAGAGAAGGAGGCCCTCATGACTCGCCAGATTTCCCGCGCCGACAATCTGATTCATCAGTTCGATACCGTGCTGCGCACGCTGGTGCCCAAGGCGGCCCAGCCGAGTCGGCCGTCGCCGGCCAACGTTCAACCGGACAGTTCTCTGAATGACGACCAGCGTCTTCATGTGGCGGGGTTGATGCGGATCAACCATACCGGTGAAGTTTGCGCGCAAGCGCTCTACCAAGGGCAGGGGCTGACGGCGAAATTGACCGAAACCCGCGAGCGCATGGAAGAGGCGGCCGCGGAGGAGATCGATCATCTGGCGTGGTGCGATCAGCGTCTCCAGGAACTCGACAGCCGCACCAGTTACCTCAATCCGGCGTTCTATGCAGCCTCTTTCGGTCTGGGTGCGCTTGCCGGTGCGATCGGCGATCGTGTCAGCCTGGGGTTCGTGGCTGCTACGGAAGAGCAGGTTGGACGGCATCTCGAGGCTCATCTGCGCAAGCTGCCGATCGACGACAAGCGCTCGCGTGCGGTACTCGAGCAGATGCGCATCGACGAAGCGCAGCACGAACGCTGGGCGCTGGAGTCCGGCGGTCAACGCTTCCCGCTGCCGCTGAAATGGGGCATGCGGCTGGTGTCGAAGGTCATGACCAAAAGCGTCTATAAGATTTGAACCGAGCTTCGCTCGGAGCTGTAAGTCATAAGCTTGAAGCTGGAAGAAAAAATCAAAAACCAAACCCTATCCATGAGCGGGGCGGTGGCTTGATCCCGGGCTTCCAGCTTCCAGCTTCCAGCTTCCAGCTCAGGCCTCGACGATCTCGTAGGAATGGGTGATCTCCACGCCGCCCTTGGCGAGCATTAGCGAGGCGCTGCAGTACTTCTCGGCGGAAAGATCGACGGCGCGCTTCACGACGGCGTCCTTCAGGCCTTTGCCGGTGACGACGAAATGAACGTGAATCTTGGTGAACACGCTAGGCGTGCCATCGAAGCGTTCGGCTTCCAGCGTGGCAACGCAGTCGGTGACGTCGGCGCGGCTTTTTTCGAGAATCTGGATGACATCGAAAGACGTGCAGCCGCCGAGGCCCATCAGCACCATTTCCATGGGGCGCGGGCCGGTGTTGCGACCGCCATCGTTTGGATTGCCGTCCATGACGACGCTATGGCCGCTGCCGGATTCGGTGACGAATTGACGACCATCGGTCCATTTGACTGTGGCTTTCATGATGAGGGTTCCTTGCTGTGGGATTCGGTGCCGAATCGCGTGTCGAATCACTCGTGGGTCGATGGCGGCAGGATAACATTCCCGGCAAGAGCGGGTGGTGTCCCGCGTCATCACGATCGCGTGAGTCGTGCTTCCAGCTCCGCCAGACGCGCTGGCGTGCCGACATCGACCCAATCGCCGCGATGGTGCCAGCCACCCACGCGGCCCGCCTGCATCGTGTCGATCAGCAGAGGCGCCAGCTTGATGGCTTCCCCCTTCGGCAGATCGGCGATTAGCTCGGGATTAACGACGCCGAGACCGGCATAGATCAGTCGCGGTTCACCTTCGGCATGCAAGCGGTCCTGCGCGTCGAGGTGAAAATCGCCGTGCTGGTGGAAATCGGTGGTGTCGACCATCACCAGCGACGCGAGATCGCCATCGGCAAGCTCAAGTCGTTCCAGCGAGAAGTCAGTCCACACGTCGCCGTTGAGCAGTATGAATGGTGCCTCGCCGAGCAGCGGCAGCGCCTGGCGCAACCCGCCCGCGGTTTCCAGCGGTGTCTCCTCGATACTGAAGGTCAGCGATACGCCGTAACGCTCGCCGTCGCCGAGGGCGTCGATGATCTGCTGCGCACGGTAGCTGACGTTGATCACGATGTCGTGAATTCCTGCTGCCGCCAGGTGCTCGAGATGATGGACGATCAGCGGCTTGCCCGCGACCGGCAGCAGCGGCTTGGGGCAGTGATCGGTGAGAGGACGCATTCGTGTGCCGAGGCCGGCGGCGAGAATCATCGCTTTCATGAAGAGGCTCCGCTGCCGGTGGCCGTGCGATGCTCGGCCAGACGTGCCTCCATTGCCGGGCGGTAGCTTTCGCGTAGCCAGCGATGAAAGTCGCCGAGCGCCGGCAGTGCGGTCAGTCCTTCATCGAGATGTGCATAGAAGTGGGGCAGCCACTCGAGATAACGCGGCTTTCCATCGCGCAGGTAGAGTCGGCAGAACTGGCCGAGGATCTTGAGCTGGCGCTGGGCGCCGATCGCCTCGACACCGGCCCGAAACGTCTCGGCATCGACATCCGGGTCGAGTCGCCCCACGGCGAGGCAGCGCTGGCGGAAATCCTCGATCCAATGGTCCATCTCCTTCCGCGACCAGCGATGATAGCGGCCTCGCAGCAACGAGATGAGATCGTAGCCAAGCGGCCCCGCCAGCGCGCCCTGAAAATCGATGATCCACAGCCGGTCCTGATGAATCATCAGGTTCATGGCGTCGAAGTCGCGATGCACGGCGACGGTGGGGAGTCTTGCGATGTTGTCGAGCAAGTGGCGCTTGACCTTCGGCCATTGCGGTGGCGTCTCGATGCCGAGCCAGCGCGTCAGGCCCCAGTCGGGAAAGCGATCCATCTCCTCTTCGAGAAAGCCTGACTCATAGCGCGGCAGTGAGGCGATCGGCGCGCGCTGCTCGATCTCGCCGAGCAGCGCCAGCGCCTGCGAAGTCCCTTCGCGTGCACCGGTCTCGGTATCGAAGTGGTGATGCAGGCTGTCGTTACCGAGATCGTCGAGCTCGATAAAACCCTGCTCGAGATCGGCGGCATGAATCGTCGGCACCGGCAATCCCGCCGCGAGCCACTCGCGGCCAATGGTCACGAACGGCTGGCTGTCTTCCAGTGCGGGTGGCGCATCCATGATGATCCGGGTGGTGGCGTCGGGGAAGATGACGCGGCAGTAGCCGCGGAGGCTGGCATCGCCGGCGACCGCTTCCCATCGACAGGCATCTGGCGAAAGATGGTGCCGGGTAGCGATCCAGTGGCGAAGGGCATCGAGGCGCAGGGTCATGCAGGCTTCCGGTAGTGATGAATAGGCGTTTTGATGCAACGCCGGGTTTAGCTTTCGTGGCGAGTTGACGGGCCGGGAATGGCACCGCATGCTGGGCCCTACTCTGGGTGCGCCGTGCGAGTCGTCAGTGCATTGATCGGTGCAGGGCGACAAGTCTTCGAACGCGATAGCGAGGCATCAAACGGCTGACGATCAGTGTGCCGTCTTTGGCCGGCATCGCCAAATCGAGAGGCATCGTCAGGCCCGAAGACATGGCCCAGTAGACATCCAGACGGTTAACAAGGAATGGCTTCGCGGCAAGTCCCGTCGAGGTCTGTATAATACCGACTTCACTCGGCAAGGACACAGAGGACATGGGCAAGCGACTGGTCTGGACTGCCCTGACTGGCCTGATTTCATCGACGGCCCAGGCGGCGCCCCCCGCACCGTTACCGGCGGATCAATTGGATTGGGCGCCATGGGGCGATCAAGCGCCGGCCGGCGCCCTGTGTGGTGGCCGCTACATCGAACCGGGTTACCTCCTGCCCGAGGGCAAGACGCCCGAAGAGGTGCTGTCCGACTCGGGATCGGCCCGGTACGGCGAAGACGGTGAGACCATTCTTGGCGGGAATGTCGTGCTGCGGCGCGGCGAGAGCCAACTGGAGTCGCCACGGGTGCGGGTCAATGCGGCCCGCGATACGGCGTTCGCCGACGGACCGCTGACGGTTCGCTATCCGGGAATGCTGGTGCGTGGCGAAGAAGGTCAGGTATCGCTCGATAGCGATGCGGCGCGCATCGATGACGCCCACTACGTGGTTCACGATCAGCGTCTGCGTGGCGATGCGCAGTCGATGCAGCGCCTTGCCGACGGTCGTTACCGCATGACCGAAGCCAGCTTCACTACCTGTGCACCCGATAGCCGTCTATGGCGTATGGTGGGTAGCGATGTCACCATCGATCGCGAACAGGGTTTTGGTACCGCCACCAACGCGCGGCTGGAAATGGGCGACGTGCCCGTCTTCTATTGGCCGTGGGTTCGATTCCCGGTCGACGACCGGCGCCAAAGCGGGTTTCTGTGGCCGACCCTCGGCATCTCCAGTGACAGTCTCGACTACGGTCAGCCTTACTATCTGAATCTGGCGCCCAACTATGACGCCACGATCACGCCGCGGGTCATCTCCGATCACGGCTTCATGCTGGGCGGCGAATTCCGCTACCTGTTCGGCAGCGACCAGGGCTCGATCGAAGGTTCCTACCTGCCCAACGACAACGGTGGCGAGAGCGACAATCCCAACGACCCCAACGATGCATTCGATGGAGAGGATCGCTGGTATGTCGATTACAGCCACTACGGTCAGTTCACCGAGCGGCTGGATTACGCCATGCGCTACGGCGCCGCGAGCGACGGGCGCTACTTCGATGACTTCGGGCGCGACTTCGGCGAGCAGGATACCGAGTATCTCGAACGCCTGGCGCGGCTGAGCTATCAAGGCACGACCTGGAATCTCGATGCGCGGGCGCAGGGTTACCAGCGGATGGACTACCCGCTGGACGAGGATGATCGGCCTTACTATCAGTTGCCCAGTCTGACCGCCGACGCGCGTTGGGATCAGGACAACGGCTTCTACCAGGAGTGGAACTCCAACGTAACCTACTTCTGGCGCGATCTGCACGGTGTCGACAGCGATGGCTTCTGGGAAGACGAAGAGACCGGCAACACCCGCCAGATTCGGCTACGCGAGGCGGCCAATGGCTCGCGCGTCAACCTGACGCCGGCCATCGGCTGGCGCGGGCAGCCCAGCTGGGGCTTCCTCGAGCCGCGATTCCAGCTGTGGCAGACCAACTATCAGCTCGATTACGGCAACCGCGACACTGATGTTGGCGACGGGGATCGCGACGAAAATCTGTCGCGCACGGTGCCGGTTTCCTCGGTGGACTCCGGCCTGATCTTCGAGCGTGACGTGTCGCTGTTCGACCAGCAGTGGAAGCAGACCTTCGAGCCGCGGCTCTATTACGCTTATGTGCCGGAGCGCGATCAAGCCGACTTTCCGGACTTCGATACCGATGAGCGGGCGATTTCCTGGGGGCAACTGTGGTCGCCTTATCGCTTTACCGGCTCCGACCGCGTCGGTGACGTCAACAAGCTTTCCTACGGGGCTTCGACGCGATTCCTCGAGGATGACACCGGCCGCGAGCGGCTGTCGCTATCGGTTGGGCAGAGCGCCTATTTCTCCGATCGCAATATCGACATGGACGGCGATCCAGATACCTTGCCGGACAAGGAAACCAATTACGAAGATTGGTATCGTGCCACCCGCGATCGTTCGCCGGTCATCACCCAGCTGGATTGGCAGATCAATGATCAGTGGCGTTCGCGTTACGAATGGTTCTACGATGCGGACCGCTCCAAGACCGAAAAGGCTTCGGCCTACCTTCAGTATCTGAGTCCGGCCGGTCACGTCGTGAACCTTGGCTATCGTTGGCAGCTCCAAGGGTTCGATCCCTCGGGCGAAGACGATGATCGTCTCGGCTACAATCGCGAAGATTACGATGTCTCTTTCGCCTATAAAGCAACGTCATCGTTGGATCTGATCGGGCGCTACCTGTATGACAACACCAACAGCCGCGATCTGGAAACGTTGGCCGGTGTCCAGTTCAACAGCTGCTGTAGTGCGGTACAGGTGGTATGGCGAGAATGGGTCGATGATAACGATACATCGAACACGACCGAGGATGATTACACCGATCGCGGCCTGTTCCTGCGCTTCGTGTTCAAGGGCCTGGGTGGGGTCGGGCAAGAAGCCGACAGCTACTTTGCGCAGGCCGTGCCGGGTTATGAAGCGACGCAGTTCTGAGCCATCGGCCTTTCGATGGACTCCGGTCAATCAACGTATACGGCGGGCCCAGAAGGGCCCGCCGCTCCATCAAGCAAGAGAGGTAGGCATGCGTCCTAGAGTATGGATCCCCCTGGCGCTGGCAATGCTGCTGTCGCCGCTGTCCGCGATGGCGGAAGTGGTGCCGCTGGATCGTATCGTTGCCGTGGTCAACGACGATGCCATCATGCACAGTCAGCTCGAAAGCCGCGTCGCCCAGGCACGCGACCAGCTTCAGGCCAACAACATTCAGATGCCGCCGGAACAGGCGCTGGAGCGCCAGGTGTTGGATCGCATGATCGTCGAGCAGATCGAGCTGCAGATGGCCGACGATGCCAAGCTGAGCATCGATGAAACCCAACTCAATAGCACCATGCGCGGGATTGCCCAGAACAACGGCATGAGTCTGGATGAGTTCGCCAACACGCTGGAGCAGCAGGGTCAGAGTCTGGCCGAAGTGCGTGAGCAGGTGCGCCGCGAGTTGCTGATTCGCCAGGTTCAGCAGAGCCGGGTCGCCAGCAGGGTCACGGTATCGGACCGCGAGGTCGACCGCTTTCTGACCCAGCGCGGTGAAAACAGCAACGTCGCCTATCATCTGGCCCAGATTCTGATCGCCGTGCCGCAGTCACCGACGCCGGATCAGGTCACTCAGGCTCAGGCCGAAGCGCAGAAGCTCTATCAGCGGCTGCAGGATGGCGCCGACTTTCAGCAACTGGCCGTGGCCGAGTCCGACGACGCCCAGGCGCTGCAGGGTGGCGATCTCGGTTGGCGGCAGTCGGCGCAGATTCCGTCGATCTTTGCCGATGTCATTCCTGATTTGTCTAAAGGGGGAGTCAGCGAGCCGATTCGTAGCCCCAGCGGCTTCCATCTGGTCAAACTGATCGATACCCGTGGCGGTGACGCGGGGCAGATGAGCCGGGATCAGGCCAGTCAGGCGATCTTCCAACGTAAGGTGAGTGACGAGCTCGAAGCCTGGACGCAGGAAATTCGCGCCAGCGCCTATATCGACAACCGCCTCGATAATCATCTCGATACTGATTGATGACGCGGCCGATACTGGCATTGACCACCGGCGAGCCTGCCGGAATCGGTCCCGAGCTTGCCCTGGCGGTGGCTCGGGACTGGCAGCAACTGGATGCGACGGTGGTCGCGGTGGGGGATCCGGATCTCTTGGCCGAACGCGCGCAGCGCTTGGGTTGGCCGATCGAACTGGACGTTCTCGTTCCCGGCGATGCGTTGCCGGCGCCGATCAACGGCCGACTGACGGTATGGCCAGCGTCGCTGGCAACGCCCTCGAAGGCCGGTCATCTCGATCCCGCCAACGCCGGCTACGTGCTCGAGACACTGGATATCGCCATCGACGCATGCCAGCGGGGAATCGCCGACGCCATGGTGACCGCGCCGCTGCACAAGGGGGCGATCATCGAGGGCGGGTATCCCGGCTTTACCGGTCATACCGAGTACCTGCGCGATGCTTGCGGTGTCGAGGAAGTAGTGATGATGCTGGCCACCGAACGCACCAGCAGGCCGCTGCGAGTGGCGTTGGCGACTACCCATCTGCCGCTCTCCCAAGTCGCGGGCGCGATTACCGAGGCAGGCCTGACGCGAGTCGCTCGAATCCTGGCGGAAGAGCTGACCCGGCGCTTTGGCATCGTCTCTCCCCGGATTCTGGTGTGCGGGCTCAACCCGCATGCCGGAGAAGACGGGCATCTGGGGCGCGAGGAGCTCGAGGTCATCACGCCCACGCTGAACCGGTTGCGCGAGGACGGCCTCGATCTGGTGGGCCCATTGCCGGCGGATACGCTGTTCACGCCGCGCCATCTCGATCACGCCGATGCGGTGCTGGCGATGTACCACGACCAGGGCCTGCCGGTGCTCAAGTATGCCGGGTTCGGACAGGCGGCCAATATCACGCTGGGCCTGGGGATGGTACGCACCTCCGTCGACCACGGTACTGCGCTCGATCTTGCCGGTAGCGGTCTGGCCGATGTGGGTAGCCTTCGGGTCGCATTGCAGGTGGCTCGACAGATGACGGCCCGCGTTCACTGAAGGAATTCGTTTTTCATGTCTACACGCTCCTCCGATCGTTCCCCGATGCCTCGCGCTCGGAAACGTTTCGGCCAGAATTTTCTCCGCGATGGCGGCGTGATCTCGCGCATCGTGCGTGCCATTGGCCCGCGTGCCGGAGACCGCCTGATAGAGATCGGCCCCGGTCAGGGTGCGCTTACCGGGCCGATACTCGAGGCTGCCGGCGCGCTGGAAGTGATCGAGCTCGACCGCGACCTGATTCCCGGGTTGCGAGTGCAGTTCTACGACTACCCTGATTTCACGATCCATGAGGGCGACGCGCTCAAGTTCGATTTTAACGAGCTATCGCAGCAGGATGGGCGCGCCCTGCGAGTCGTGGGCAATCTGCCCTACAACATCTCGACGCCACTGATCTTCCATCTGCTGACGGCACGCGGTGCCATTGCCGACATGCATTTCATGCTCCAGAAGGAAGTGGTCGAACGCCTTGCCGCCGAGCCCGGCGGACCTGACTGGGGGCGGCTGTCGGTAATGACTCAGTATCACTGCCAGGTCGAATCGCTGTTCGTGGTTCCGCCGGGAGCCTTCGTGCCGCAACCCAAGGTAGATTCAGCGATCGTGCGGTTGACCCCGTTTGCCGAGCTGCCTTCCCCGGCCAACGACGAGGCGCATTTCGCCGATGTGGTGCGACAAGCCTTCGGTCAGCGGCGCAAGACGTTGCGCAACAATCTCAAGGGAACCATCGACGCCGACGCGCTGGAGGCGCTGAGCATCGATCCCGGTCGTCGTCCGCAGACGCTGCGCGTCGACGAGTTGGTCGCCATCAGCAATCATCTGACAGAGGTTCATGCGAAGGATACTCATTCGAAGGATACTCATTCAAAGGACAGTGATTCGATGGACAGCCCAGTGACGGAGAAGCCCTCATGAGCGAGGCAACGACACCCGCCATCACGGTCGACGTCGAGCCGGAGTTTCGTGAAGACGAATCGTCGCCCCACGACAAGCGCTTCGTGTTCAGTTATACGGTGACCGTTCACAATCAGTCCGACCATAGCGTGCAGCTACTGTCGCGCTACTGGAAGATCACCCAAGGTCACGGCAAGGTGCAGGAAGTGCGCGGCAACGGTGTGGTCGGTAAGCAGCCGACGATCACCGCCGGGCACAGTTTCCGTTACACCAGCCGCGCAGTGATCGAGTGTCCCGTAGGTGTCATGCAAGGCGGCTATACCTGTATCGATCTATCCAGCCAGACCTCCTTCGACGTCGCCATTGCGCCATTTCGACTGGCTGGCCCCAATCAGATTCACTGACTGGCAGGGTCGAACGGCAACTTCCGTCGCGTCTCGCCAGGATCGGATCACGGATTCAGACCACAGACCCGGATCGCATCACAACCACGAGGAAACGTATGGCGACTTATGCAATCGGCGATCTGCAGGGCTGCTACGCTGAATTCGATGCCTTGCTGGAACGGCTCGATTTCTCGGCCTCCCGGGATCATCTATGGCTGGCCGGCGATTTGGTCAATCGTGGCCCTGATTCGCTCGGCTGCCTGCGCAAGAGTGTCGCCTTGGAGGGCGCTGCCAGTGTGGTACTGGGCAACCATGACCTGCATTTGTTGGCAGTGGCGCGCGGCCACGGCAAACTCAAGCGCCATGACACCCTGACGGACATTCTCGAAGCGCCTGATCGGGTCAAGATGCTGGACTGGCTGCGATGCCAACCGTTGTTGATCGCCGATCGTGAGCGCGGCTACGTGATGACTCACGCGGGTCTGTTGCCGCAGTGGTCTCTTGAACAGGCGGGCGCGCTGGCAGCAGAGGCCGAAACGGTCTTGCGCGGTGACGACGTTGATGATTTTCTGAGCGTGATGTACGGCAATCTCCCGGCCCGATTCACCCCTGATCTGACCGGCGAGGATCGCATTCGGGCTATCGTCAACGTCTTTACCCGCATGCGCTTCATCGCCAGCGACGGTACGCTGGACTTCGCCGCCAAGGAGGGGCTCGATAGTGCCCCGGCGGGTTACGCGCCCTGGTTCACCTATCCACGTGAGAATGATCCTCTCGGGAGCAAGACCACGCTGCTGTTCGGACACTGGGCCGCGCTGGAAGGGCGTACACCGGGCACCCAAATCCACGCCGAAGCGTTGGATACCGGTTGCGTATGGGGCGGTTCGTTGACGGCTCTCGATCTCGACAGCGGCGAACGTATCGAAGAGCCGGCCAGAGGTGCCGATCGCTGAGTTGTCCGGGCCGTTTTCAGTCAACCCCGTTCCCTCCCAACCTCTTTTATCCCGAGCCCAACACATTCCAGGAGTGATCCATGACCCAGTCCTTCGAACATCTCGACCCGACGACGCTGGCGCAATGGCTGAGTGAAGGGCGTCCTTTGCAACTGGTCGATATTCGCGATCCGTTGAGCTTCGCGCAGGGACATATTCCCGGCAGTCGCCATCTCGATAACACCACGGTGGCGGAGTTGATGGACAAGACGCCCGGCGAGACACCGCTGGTCGTGGTCTGCTATCACGGCCATTCCAGTCAACAGGCGGCGAGCTGGCTTGCTGGCCAGGGTTTCGACGAGGTCTACAGCCTGGATGGCGGCTTCGTGGACTGGGCGCACTGCCGCCCCGAGAGCGTCGAACGTTAGATTGTCGTAGAGAACCCAATCCGGAGTCAGATAATGAACGCGCAAACCGATTCACGTCTTGATCCTCGGCTCGACGGGCTGGAGGTCTACCTGGTCGGCGGTGCCGTTCGCGACGCTCGTTTGGGGTGGCCGGTCGGTGATCGCGACTGGGTCGTGGTCGGCGCGACGCCGGAAGCGATGCGGCAGCGCGGGTTCAAGTCGGTCGGTCGGGATTTCCCGGTCTTTCTGCATCCCGATACCTTTGATGAGTACGCGCTGGCCCGCACCGAGCGCAAGCAGGGCCACGGCTATACCGGATTCGAGGTTCACGCGAGCCCGGATGTGACGCTGAAGGCCGATCTCGCGCGGCGTGATTTCACCATCAATGCGATGGCCGAGACGCCGGCCGGCGATCTGGTCGACCCTTACGGTGGCGCGGCCGATCTCGCGGCCAAGCAGCTCAAGCACGTCTCGGCGGCGTTCGTCGAGGATCCGCTGCGCGTACTGCGAGCGGCCCGTTTTCTGGCGCGTTACAGCCGGCTCGGCTTCACGATCGCTCCGGAAACCCAGGCGCTGATGTGTCAACTGGTGGCGAGTGATGAAATGCGTCATCTGGTCGCCGAGCGCGTCTGGACCGAGACGCACAAGGCACTTGGCGAAGCCGAACCCGCCGCCTACTTCGAGACGCTCGACGGCTGCGGCGCGCTGGCCGAGCTGATGCCGCCGTTAGCGACATCGACGCTGCCTCAGGTGCTGGAGCGACTCGAACATATCCCTGACGAATCGGCTTCCCACCCTCTGGCGCTATGGCGCTGGGCACGGCTCGGCGAGCATCTCGAAGACGCCGAGCAGGTTCAGTTGAATGACGCTGTCAAAGCGCCCAACGCCTTTCGGGATGCCATGCGTCTGGCGGCTTTGTCGCGTCGGTTGCGTCAGCATATTGGTGGAGCGCGGCCCGATGTCGAAAGAGATCGCGCCAGCGCGATCATGGCCTGGTTCGATTCGATCGACGCCTGGCGACGGCCGGAGCGGGTGGCCCCGTTGCTATCGCTGATCGCTCATGAAGACGGCGGGCTAGCGGACGATCTGACGCTGGCCTGGCGGCTCGCCTCGCAGATTCTGCCCCAGGCGCTGCTCGACGAGGGCTTTCGCGGCGCTCAATTGGGCGAGGAGCTGTCACGACGGCGCGAGGCGACGGTGCGGGAAGCCCTGGAAACACGCTAAAGGGACGCAATGTCGGCAAACGAAAACCCCCGCTGCGTGATTCACGCAGCGGGGGTTTTGCATTCACCGATCAGGCTTTCGACTGAGGGGCTGACTTAGAGGAACAGCCCGATAATCAGCGCCATGACCAGCCCGACCAGGCCGATGATGGTTTCCATCACCGTCCAGCTTCTGAGTGTCTGCGCCTCGGTGAGGCCAAAGTAGCGGTTGACCAGCCAGAACCCGGAGTCGTTGACGTGACTCAGCACCGTGGCACCGGAAGCGATCGAGATCACCAGCAGGCCGAGTACCGGGCCGTCGAGGTTGAGCGTAGTGATAACCGGCGCCATCAGACCGGCAGCGGTGATCATGGCAACCGTGGCCGAGCCCTGAATCACGCGCACGGCGGCGGAGATCAGGAACGCCAACAGGATCGGGGGGAGCGCGCTATCGGCCATGATGTTGCCCATCACTTCGCCCACGCCGGAATCGATCAGTACCTGCTTGAACACGCCACCCGCACCGGTGACCAGAATGATGATACCGGCCGGTTCCAGCGCCTTGGTGGCAACTTCCATCACCTGTTCCCGCGTCATGCCGCGGCGCGTGCCCAGCAGCGTGAAGGCAAGCAGAGTGGCCAGCGTCAGCGCGACGAACGGATGCCCCAAGAAGGTCAAGGCGGCCAGAACCGGGCTATCTTCCGGCAGGATGAAGCCGGACACGGTATTGAGCACGATCAGCGCCAGCGGCAGCAGGATGATCGACAGGATCAGCTTGAAACTGGGCAGGCCGGTGGTATCGATATCCTTTTTCGGCAGCTCCATGTACTCGGGGATCTGGGCGTCGATGCGCTTGGCGATCCAGCGGCCGAACAGCGGGCCGGCGATGATCATGGCCGGCAGGCCGCAGATCGCGCCGAACAGGATCACGTAACCGAGATCGGCGCCGATCAGCTTGGCGACGGCGATCGGACCCGGTGTTGGCGGAATGAACGAGTGAGTCACGGCGAGACCCGCCAGCAGCGGAATGCCGTAGTAGAGCAGCGAGCGGCCGGTGCGGCGCGTCAGGGCGTAGATCAACGGCACCAGGATGATGAATGCGACGTCCAGGAAGACCGGGATCGCCACCAGGAAGCCGGTGACGCCCATCGCCCACTGCGAGCGATTTTCGCCGAATTTATCGAGCAGCGTACTGGCCAGACGATCGACACCGCCCGAGACCTCCAGCATCTTGCCGAACATGGCGCCCAGGCCGACGACGGTGGCAACGAAGCCCAGCGTGCCACCCATACCTTTCTCGACCGTGTCCAGCAGCTGGTCGACATCCATGCCGGTAAACAGTCCGACCAGTCCGCTGACGACGAGCAGGGCGACGAAAGCGTGCAGGCGCAGCTTCATGACCAGATAGAGCAGCACGATGATGCTGCCCAGCGCGGCGAGTATCAGGGAAGTGGGACTATCCATGGCAACGACATTCCTTGGTGAGAACACGCGACGCAAGAATCGGATATACGTCCTTGGTGGCGTTGTGCTTCGCGGTGGAGTTGGAGAAAATGAATGTTACCGGTAACAGACTGATCTCAACAATGCGCCTAAAGGTGTAGAGACATCCCTGGCTGAATCGGTTTGAGCCAGTGAATCGTCGAATCGGTTTAGGGCCGTAGTTCGCCAAATTGGTTTAGGCTGGCAGATAGTGAGAAAAGCGAACCGGCACGAATGACACCTGCACCAGTCACTGATGTATGAATCAGACATGCACCAATCGGAAGGCAACGTCATGGACGCAAAGATGGGTCAACGCATCGTCGTAATGGGCGTATCGAGCTGTGGCAAGACCGAAGTCGGGCAGCGATTGGCGACCGCACTGGGTGGACGCTTCCTGGATGGGGACGATTACCACTCACCCGAGAGCGTCGCCAAGATGTCTCGCGGCGAACCCCTCAACGACGATGATCGTGCAGGCTGGCTGCACCGGCTGGCAGAGTTTCTGGGCGAAGCCAGAGCGCAGGGAGAGACGCTGGTCATCGGGTGCTCGTCACTCAAGCGCCGTTATCGCGATACATTGCGCGAGGGAGATAAGGCGCTGGCCTTCGTTCATCTCGCCGGCAGCCGTGAGCTGCTGCTACAGCGCATTCAGGGTCGCCGAGATCACTTCTTCAAGGGCGAAGCGATGCTCGATAGCCAATTGGCCACGCTCGAGGCACCGGGCGATGACGAGGCAGTTACCGTCGATATCGCCGGGACGCTCGATCAAGTGGTCAACGAAGCCGTGTTGTTGCTCGAAAAGCGTTTTCTGGCCGCTGCCGGGCGCTGAGAATCCGACTCTGAACGCCGGATTCGCGGCTTCCGGTTTCTGGAAGGCCGCTGGTCACAGGCTTCCGCCGCGCCGGATCAGGAATCCCAGATTCTCGCTGGTCGGCTGTAGCGGCGATCCCTGAAGACGTGCCAGCAGACGTCTGGCGATGGTATCCCCGATGCGACGCCGGGGCGTTACCACCGTCGCCAGGGGCGGTGCCGTCGCCTCGGTGATGTCCAGACCGTTGAAGCCGGCCAGGGCCAGCTGATCCGGTACGTTAAGACGGCGCCTCTGACATTCGAACAGCGCTCCCGCAGCCAGGTCGTCGTTGCCGCAGAAGATGCCGTCCAGGTCCGGCCAGCGTTCCAGCATGGAGGCCAGCATCTCCCCGCCAAGCCGATAGGAAGAAGGGTGCGGCGTCGTCAGGCAGCGCTCGCTCGATAGCCCCGCCTGGCGCAGTGCCGTCTCCCATCCCGCCATGCGTAGTTGTGCGCGATGATCCATGCGTGCGCCGAGAAAGCCGACCCGTCGATATCCCTGATCGAGAAAGGCCTGCGTCATCGCCTTGCCGGCTTCGTGCTGGTCGAGGCCGACGTTGATGTCCAGCGGCGTTTCGGTCAGCTCCAGCGTCTCGACCACCGGCAGGCGGGCGCGCGTCAGCAGGCGGCGCGCATGATCGGTATGGCGCGAGCCGGGAAGGATCAGCGCTTCCACGCCATAGCTCAAATAGGTATCGATCAACCGCTCCTCCTCGAGAATCGAGTAGCCGGTATGGCCGATCAGTACCTGGTAGCCGGCTTCACTCAACCCTTCCTCGATACCCCGCTGGATTTCCGAGAACACCGAATTGGAGAGCGAGGGAATCAGCAGCGCCACGCTGTGCGAGCGCCCACTGGCCAGTGCACCGGCGGAATGATTGGGAATGTAGCCGAGCTCGTCGATGGCGGATTCGATACGCAATCGCAGCGCCGCGGAGACGAGATGCGGTTCGCGCAGGGCACGTGACACCGTGATCTTGGTAACCCCGACACGTTCGGCGATGTGCTGAAGCGTCACGCGGCCCGACGAACGACGCGGCATGAGAACCCCCGAAAGTCGATGGTGGTGGTCGGCTGTTACAGTCGATTGTTACCGGTAACCTTTGGGCCAGATTATCACGTCAGGTTCGGCGAACTCCCTTGGGCCAAGGTCGTAGAGATCGTGAATCAGAATGAAAGCAACAACAGAATCAACGGCGGTGACAGCAGCGAGAGTAGAAAGCCGCTGACGATCGCCAGCGGCACGCAGGTAATGCCGCCGTACTGCTGGATGACGGGCAGGCTGACGTCCATTGAGGTGGCGCCGGCGTAGCCGATCGCCAATGGCATGGCGCGGCGAATGAACAGTGGTACCAGCAGGAAGGCGAGCAGTTCCCGCGCCAGATCGTTGAAGAAGGCGGCGCCGCCGAGCACTGGCCCGAGCTGGTCGCCGATCAGAATCCCCGATAATGAATACCAGCCGAACCCAGCCGCCATCGCCATGCCCTCGTTCCAAGGCAGTTGCAGCAGCGGCGCGGCGATCAATCCCGCCAACATCGAACTCAGGAACACCGTTACCGCGATCGCCAGCCCCAGCCGGTTGAGTAGAATCTGACGCAACCCCAGGCCGGAATTGCGCAACTGACAGCCGACCAGAAAGAGCAGGGCGTAGAGTGCCCATGTCGCCAGCGATTCCGCCAGAGAGGCAGGGTGCCAGCCCAGATATTGAGCACCCGCGCCGAGGCACACGCCGAGAAGTACCACTCCCGCCAACTGCAACGACCCCAGTATTGCCTGCAGTTTGCCAGCGGGGGCTGCGCTGCTTTCGCTGTCCATCAGCGATTTTCGACGCGCGAGTCGTTGACGCGATAGCCAGGCCAGCGCCAGCAGATTGATCGGCGATATCACCAGAAACAGGACCAGCGCCGTGGACCCGATACGCGACAGCTGCCCGAGCAGATCCTCGAGCCCACCGAGGCTTACGCCCATCAACAGCAGGATTACGTAGACCGATGCGCTGACGCCACGGTCGATCGTCTGGCGAATGCCAGGCTGCCGGACCGGAATCAGGTAGCCCACGATCAGGGGGAGCAGAATCCACAACAGACCAAGCAGCATGCCGACTCCAGGCGCGGGATCAATAGGCAGCGAGAACAACACGAAAACGGACGCCGATGAATCGGCGCCCGTGAATGGCTAAAGACTCTAGAGGATACGTGCTAAAGAGGGAAGAAAAGCCAAACAATTCTTTCTCGCCAGGACGTTACGGCCTTTCGTTTGCGGTCTCGTCGGGCTTGGAGAGGGTGAGATCGGTGAGCGTCAGATGGCTGCGTTCCTCGTCTTCACGGACGTAACGCATCTTCAGTAGCAGACCGGGAATATCGCGATGGAAGGTGAAGTAGAGATGGCGCTCACGCTTCTCCGGATCCCAGGTATCCACGGTAACGCCCGGAAACGTACCGGCGGGTGTCGTGGTATCGCCGTGCTCGGTGACACGATAGTAGAGCGTTTCCGTCTTGCCCCTGTGATTCTGGTAGTCGAGCTCGCAGGGCGAAACCTGCGGGCTGGCGCAGCGGGCTGCGGTGGCTTTTTGCGACAGCTCGAAAAGCGCCGTCTGGCGGTCGGGTAGTGACTGCAGCTGCGACCGATCCAGATGATACTCGTCGCCGATGCCCACCAGCGAATAGGCGCTGGTGTAATCCAGCGCCTGCACACGGTCTGCGTCCAACTGGAAACGCCCGCGCTCTTCGCCGCTGGCGACCTTGAGACTGGCGCTCATGGCGCTCTCCCACACGTCGCCGGGGTGCGAGTCATTGCCCAGGCGCGAGAGCCGGTGGGTGATCGTTGCATCCGGCCAACCGCTGATATCGAGCCGGTAGTGGGCGATGAATGGTGTTGGCGCGGCCAGTGCCAGCGTGCTGGCAGCTATCAGCAGCAGTACGGCTAGGGTCTTGAAAATCAGAGTTCGGTACGACATGAACGTCCTCGAAAGCGAATAATCGATGCCTTCCATAAGACGCCAATCAAGATGAGACGTTCCGGGATGCAGAATCTGCTTCTCCGTTGGATGAATTGGCTCATGTGGATGCCACCATAATGTTAATTCGCGTTACTGTATGCGGGACGCGGAATGGAGCATGCAATGACGGAGAGCAAGTGCTTGATAGATCGCGACGAGGTTGATCAAGGGCCAGATCAGATTATCGACATTGCCGACTGGCCGATGTACGGGGACTACGGAGTTTACCCAGTAGGCGCCCGCGATAAGTCACTACTAATTTCTCCGGACCCTGTCCCTTATACCTTCTGTCTGCCAGGGCATCGCTACTTGTTCAAGGAAGCGATCAAAAGCGCCAAGAATCCTGGTCAGCCACGGTACCCTGACCAGTATTGGGCCGAGGTTATCGCTTTCCGTATCGGGCGGCTCATGGGATTGACGCTACCGCCGGTGTTCGTAGCCATCGATTCATCTAGAGATGAGCCCGGTACGATCAATGAGTGGTTCATGGGCTATCCGGATAGGGGATCGGATAATGAAGAGGAGCGCCACTTCTCTGGTGGCGACTACATGCAACGCCTGATTCCTGGTTATGACTGCGAGAAAGGGCGGGAGCACAATTTCTCTACCATTCTCTCCCTCAGCAGAGCATTGGCACGTACGGGCACGCTCACTCATGATTGGGTGATCTACTGGGGGCTGTGTTTGTGCTTCGATGCGCTGATTGGCAATACGGACCGTCATCAGGAAAACTGGGTGTTGATCTGGCGTGACGATGGCTCGACCGGGCGTTTTACACCTTACTTCGACAACGGCACCAGTCTTGGCCACGAGTTGCAGCCGCAGAAGATGGGGCGCATGATGCGCGACCCCAACGAGTTCGATGCCTATCTGAACCGGGGGCAGCACCATATGCGGTGGTCCCGGGGTGATTCGCACCGACTGCCACTTATCGACGGTGTGACTCGCTACTGCCGCCGCTATCCGATGATCAAGCCGATCTTGATAGAACGGCTGCGTGGCTGGAGTCATGAGGCACTGGAAGCGATGCTTCGTGAACTGACACGTTTCGGCATGCCTCATCCTTTGACCGAGCAACGTGCCGAATTCGTCGCTTTACTGACTTCAACGAGGAGAGAGCGCCTGCTTCAGGCTCTGGAGAACTGACATGAATCGCCTAATCGAACATCTGGTAGAACCGCAACGCTTGCTACTGTGTTGGCAGGCGCGTGAGAGCAAAGATCGCTCTCGCTACTGTGTGGGCCAGTTGATCAAGCATGGCGATGAGGTCTGGCTTCAGTACGGCGTGGATGAACAGGAGTTGGCCCAGGCCGTTGAAATGGGATTCCAGGGCTATCCAGCATTCCCGCTGAACCGGACAGAGCATCGGCATCATGTTGTTGATGCTTTCATGCGGCGTTTACCGCCGCGGAGTCGGCGAGATTTCGGCCGCTATCTGGAGCTTCGTGGAATTTCGCCGGATGCGGACATCAGTGACTTCGGTCTGCTGGGGTACACAGGCGCCAAACTGCCCAATGATGGCTTCGAGCTGGTGCATCCATTTGATGAACCGCCCGCCGTTTTCGAGATGCTGGTGGAGGTGGCTGGCTTTCGGCACGAGACGGAGATCGACGTCTCTCAGCTGCAAGCGGGAGATTCTATCCGATTCGTCCCCGAGGCTGACAATACCTACGACCGCTTGGCTATCCGCATCGAGTCGCTGGGGCGCAAGCTGGGTTATGTGCCGCGAGGCCAGCTTGAGATGTTGCATCGGATGATCGATCAGGGCGCCAGTCTGGAAGGCATGGTCTTTCGCATCAATGGTACCGATGATCGACCTTTAGTCTATGTATTGACGAGCATCACCCGAGATCAGTCGGCTATACCGAAAACCGCCCCTCGGCTGGAAGCCTGACCAGCCGCCAGTCGTTCATAGCCAGCTCGTTGTCATTCCGATTGGCCCTCGCTTTCGTGAGGGCCAATTTGTATCGTCGTATAACAACGTTCGATCAGACGGCTTGGCTCGTTTTGTTTCCTGTCGATTAGCTACGATATCGACTAAGGCTAATCAATACCCCGCTTCGGAATCGATAGTTTCGACCGCTTTGTTTTCGACATCGCCATCAGTACATCGACGAACTGGTCGGCGGCGGAGGTCAGGCAACGGGCCAGACCTTGCCGAGCCGATCTACCGTGTGCTGCCACTTCGCTGCCGTGGGCTTGCAGACGGTGTTCTGGTTACCGAATAGCCCCACCTCGCTGAATGCTTCGTTCCGCGCTACCGCATGAATCCAGCGTACGGGCACGAGGTATTCCGCTTCCTCTTCATCCACCAGGGTTTGAAAAAGATGCGGATACGATTCGCGCGAGAAATCTTCGTCCTGGGAAATGATCTCCGGCAAGGTTCTGTCGCCTTCATTCGCGAACCGGTATTCATCGGCCCGGCAGCGTTCGCCGGTGACAATACCGACGCCGACATAGCCCGTCTTGGGAATATTGACCCAGACGCGATCACCCTCGGAGAGCATGGATAACGTCTTCGAGTACCAGGTCGCGCCGCCGCCGGCGATGAAGCCCAGCCGCCGAGCCAGCGCCCACGGTCGGTCGTCGCCGAACGAGGCGTAGAACTCGCCGTTCCAGGGCTCCTTGCGGCCCTTGGTAATAGCGCGTTCCTGGCTTTCGTCCGGATCGATCATCCAGGCGCGGCTCAGGTAGCGGTTGCCATCATCCTCGAACGCCGCGAAGAACAGGGCGTTGATGGAAATCTGCGCGTAGTCGTTGAGGTAGGTGATGATGCGCTCGGTGCTGGCATCCAGCTTGGTCGCGACGACCACCATCTGATGCTGTTCGTTGACCGAGACGTCCGAAAGCGCAACACCGAACTTGGCCTGAAACGCCTCGTCCAACGTCTCGTGTGGGCGCGAATAACGTTTGGCGAAATCGAGATAGATATCGACGATGTCGCTGTCGCCCAGGCTCGCGATCCACGAGGCGTAGTCGATGGTCTGGGCGACGACCTCGCGGGGCGTCTTGTCCCGCTTGAGTTCGATGATGATCACCGTGCCGTTGGCATCGATCGCCAGCAGGTCGATGAGCTTGTCGAAGGCCGTGCGCACCTGCCGGCCGATCAGCAGCCAATCCCGATTGAGAATCGAGACATCCTGCATGATCTGCGCTTCCAGCAGCCCTTCGTCGGCGAGCCCGGCTGGGCGTAGCCGCTGAGGCTGTTCGCTGGCGCCGTTCGCCAGCTTCCAGATACCTTGTTCGATCGCCACCAATTTCTCCTACTGTACGTGAACTGGAAAATCTATTTCATTGATGTATAGGGCTGTACCAATATCCGTGATCGAGCCATAGCGTGTGACGGGAGATTACGAAATGTCCCGATTTTGATGACTCAGACTGCTCTCTTGCGCGCGATACTGTTGAGGCAGCTGAGTTAATTATTATATAAATCGGAGATGAAGATGACCAAGAGTAAAAAAATGACGCCGGATCGGCAGCAGGCTATTCAGCGTAAAGCTGATCAAAATCCTGGTTCTAAAACGGCCAGGACTGGCTTCAAAGAAAGGGCGCAAAGCACCGTTGATAAGCGCCCTTAACGCTGGAATACTGAGGGCCATAGTGCCCTCAGTTCCTCGCTAAAGCTAAAAAGATTTATAACTTCCTGTTCGTCGAGCGAGGTGTGTCTCAGAATGTCGACGTAGAAGCTATGCAGAAATCTCGCTGTGAATAGTGATCTCCTGCTGAGGCTGGTAAGCGCTTTATCTCTGGAAGAGTCGGCCAGCAACTCGGACCACTTTACCATTGTCCTGAATTTGGGAAGATGGTCTTGCCGGTCTGCGGTCATGTATCGGTGAAGTGCCTGTTTGCTGATCTTGAGTTCTGTCGCTAGTTGAGCGCTGTTTTTGGCTATTGATGACGGCTTGAGGCGAGTAGAAGCCAATGTGTGATGTTTGGCCCAAAGGCTTAAGGGTAAGTATATTTTACCTGCTCGTTGTTGTGGAGACAGCATGACCAAAAAGTCAAAGTTGCGTGGGTGGTAAAGGAAATGTTCAAATCCATGGAATATGCATAGATTGTATAAGATTTTTCTCGATTCGGAGTTTTTCTTTTTGGCAGCATTGGGGAGATTTTTTAAATGTCTCTCGATTGTTTCAAGGATGTGCTCTTCCTCTGAGTCTTCAATAAGTTCGAATAGTTTCTTTGCAAAACCTCTCGCTTCGTTACCTTTTTCGTTATTGTTTTCTTTTGGTGATTCTGATCCCGATGCGACTGGCAGTTTCTCGAATTCGAACGCATGGATGGCCTGTTTTAATCTTTCCTGAGTACTATGGCGAATCGTTTTCGTTCGCCCTCTCATGATCCTTAGAATAGTTTTTTGGCTAGGACCGCCAAGGTGACTGATTTCTTCAGCGTAAGCGCTGGGATCAAGCCCGAAGTAGCCCATGACAGCGGTTTGGCTCAACAAAAGGCGACCGGGGCGAGTCCTCAAACCATGTTTGCTTCTGCAACTCCCGCCCGTTGTGGTCATGCTGTCTTCACCGCCTTTTCTACCACCGCCTCGGCCAGCTGAGTGCGAGTGTCACCAGCATCGCTCAGACGCTCCTTGAGCTGGTCGCAAAGGGCTATTAGCGCATCGGCTTTCTTGACGATGCGGTGTTGTTCATTCTGTGGTGGAAGTGGAATGAATAGCTCCTGAATTTGTTTCCTTGAGACATTTTTCATCGAACTGCTGGTGCCACCGGCGATGCGTGAATAGTAGTCTCTGGATGTTTTGCTATTGTTGGTGAGATTGACGTACAACGCATTTATTTTTCTAGACAATGTAAATCTTACGATTTTATCACTCATCATAAGATTTCTCGGAGCATGCGGCGGAACGACAACTGATCTTGCTACCAAATTCGATGTGTTCGCCCTGGAAACCAAGAAGTCATTAGTTTTGATTTCTAGCTCAATGCGCGGATCCAAATTACTGGGTAGGGATTTGTTCTCGTCCGGATCAAACGCACCCCAAGAGACAGCGCTAACCTTCAAAACACCCCAGTTGTTACCGCTACGAGGGATGTTATCGCATTGAGGACTCCAGCCAGCTGCGGAGTGTAGAGATAGGTCATCCAGTTTGCACCACTCCCAGTTATCGGGGATGTGGAACGGAATCTCTTTTGCGGTTTGAGCCAGCTTTGTTCCGGATTTTCTGCTTTTTCCTTCCTTGGCCAGCCGGGTCTTCTCCTCGGCAATCTTCTCCAGCAACACACTGGCCGGTTCGTCATCCGGATCCTGCTCCACCAGCCGCCCCATCACCGCCAACTGCAAAATCGCCTGCTTGAGCTTGTCGATGCTGGCTTCAGTGGTGAAAAGCGTATCGAAATGCTCGGCGATGCGGGCCCAGTTTTTGGCCACTTCTGAGGCGTTGGCGGAACGGGTGAGGGCGTCAAGTAGGGCATCGACCAGCACCTCATGGGCCTCCAACTGTTCGCCGGTCTGCTGTTCCAGCCGGTCACAGAGGGCCATAAGCTCATCGACTTTTTCGGCGATTCGATTCTGTTGTTCCTTTGGAGGCAAAGCAATTAAGGCAAGCCTTGCCCTTTCGGTACCCAGCCGAGGCAAATTCATACCATGTGTCGAATCGTTCGCATAAGCCTTGAAGGTCGGGGATTTCAAGGCAAGCTTCAAGTAGGGAGAGAATATGTCGTGGAACGCGCGTATGGGAATGATTTCCGTCGTACAAACTCCAGCCTGATCTGCAACAAGTACTTTGTCGAGATATGGTCGGAGTTTTCCGTACAGTATATCTCCCGGAGCGAACCTGTTCTTGGAGCTTTTGAACGGACGCTCTCTATAAGTAATTCTTTGGACAAGTCTCGAGCTTTCTTTTTCGATATCCTCTAGCTCAAGCACCCATGAAGTATCTTCAACTTCGCCAGGCTCAGCTTTATCAGTTGAGCCATAGTTGGTGATTTCTCCAAGGCGTGCCCAAGACCATCCTTGTGGCAGTTCAAATGGCTTATCTTCCTCGGCAACTTCCGGCAGATGCTTCGTTTTTTTGATCTTTCCTTCCTCAACCAGCCGCGCCTTCTCCTCGGCGATTCGTTCCAGCAACACGCTGGCGGGTTCGTCGGTCGGGTCCTGCTCGACCAGCTTGCCGCGGACGGCCAGTTCCAGAATCAGCTCCCGCAGCTTTTTGAGGCCGGTCAGTTCGATCTTTCCGTTGTGCCCTCTGCCCGCCGTCGATCTGGAAGTGACCGCGCCGGTCCAGAGGTCGAGATGGTCGGTGATCAGTTGCTGTGCGCTCATGACTTGCTCTCCGGGTCTACCGCGTCGTTCCGGTTCAGCGCTTCGCCAAGAATCGTCTTGAGCTGGTCCCGGATTTGCTGAATCTCCGCCTGCTGTTGGGCGTATTGCGTCAGTAGCTCTTCCGGGTCGTGATTGACCTGTTCCCCCTGGTGCGGGTTCTTGATGTCGAGGTTGTAGTGGCGCGCCTTGATCTCGTCGATGCCGACCTTCCATGCCTGCTCAGTCTCGACGCGGCTGACGAAGCCGTCATGCTCATCTCCCCACCACTCGATCTCAGTGGCGAATTCGGCGAACTTCATCGGCTTGGTCTTGCTGTAGCTCTTGTAGCCTTCCGGGTAGGGGTGCTCGTAGTACCAGACGTTTTCGGTCGGTTGGCCCTTGGTGAAGAACAGCAGGTTGGTCTTGATGCCGGTGTAAGGGTTGAACACGCCGTTGGGCAGGCGAACGATGGTGTGCAAATTGCACTCGTTCAGCAGCCGCTCCTTGAGCCGCGTTTTCATGCCTTCGCCGAACAGGAAGCCATCCGGCAGCACCACGGCGGCGCGGCCGCCATCTTTTAACAGTCGGATGAACAGTGCCATGAACAGGTCCGCTGTTTCGCGCGTGCGCAGCTCGGCGGGGAAGTTGTTCTCGATGCCATCTTCCTCGGTACCACCGAAGGGTGGGTTGGCAACGATGACGTCCACTCGCTCGCTACGGCCCCAGTCGCGATAGGGGCGGTTCAGGGTGTTGTCGTGGCGAATCTGGCTGGGCACCTCGATCCCGTGAAGGATCATGTTGGTGGTCGCCAACAGGTGGGGCAGCGGCTTTTTCTCCCAGCCGAAGATGCTGCGCTGGAGCGTCTGCTCGTCATCTGGTGTGGAGACGTAACGGCTTCGCTTGTGCTCGATGCTGCAGGTCAAAAAGCCGCCGGTGCCGCAGGCCGGGTCCAGCACGGTCTCGCTGAGCTTGGGGTCGGCGCGATTGACCATGAACTCGGTCACGGCGCGGGGCGTGTAGAACTCCCCGGCGTTGCCCGCGCTCTGCAGGTCCTTGAGGATCTGCTCGTACATGTCGCCGAGCCGATGGCGGTCGGCCTGGGTATTGAAGTCGATGCCGTCCTGCAGCTTATTAATCACCTGGCGCAGCAGCTGGCCGGACTTCATGTAGTTGTAGGCGTCTTCGAACACGTTACGGATGACTACGCCACGGGCATCGTCGCCGATCGGCTGCAATTGCTGCAGGCCGGGGAAAAGTTCGTTGTCGATGAAGCGCTTGAGCTCTTCGCCGGTCAGGCCTTCGGCATCGGCGGCCCAGTGGCGCCAGCGCAGCCGTTCGGGGATAGGGGAGCGGTAAGCATCGTTGAACATCTCCCATTCCTGCTCGCGGTCATCGAAGATCTTGAGAAACAGCATCCAGACCATCTGGCCGATACGCTGGGCGTCGCCGTCAACGCCCACGTCCTTGCGCATGATGTCCTGGATGGATTTGATCGTGGTGGAGATGCTCATGAATTCGTTGTCCAAAAAATCGATCCAGCGCGATTCGTGACGATCGTGGCTGGGTCGGAAAAAATCGTGATCAACCGAAGGCGGTGACGACGGGCTATGAAAAGGGCGGCAGGATATCAGCCTTGTCAGGCAATGGGTTGGTAAAGCGCCTCTTCCAGTTCGTTGATGGCCTTGGTGTAGCCCGGCTTGCCACCAAAGGCGTTGACCAGTTCCATCGGCGCGCCATACTCGCGGAAAGGCGATAGCGTCAGAACCTTGGGGTTCTCGATGGGTTCGATACCGGCATCGGCATACTTGTCGACCAGAGATTCCAGCACCTGCCGGGCCTGGCCCTCGTAGCGGGTGAAAATATCACGCTTTCTGACCTGCTCCGCCCGCTCGCGCCGAGTCAGCGGTGGGCGATCGAAGGCGATATGGCAGATCACGTCGAACGGGTCGGGCGTGTCGCCCCAGTCCTTGCCCAGCTCTTCCGAGAGCGCTTCCCAGAAGATGCCTTGCTCTGCTAGCTCATCGAGAATCACCTGCTTGCGGTCGGCGTGATGCCACTGGCGCAGGAAATCGTCCAGCGAGGCGAATTGGGTCTGGAGCTGTTTCCGGGTGTAGTTGCGCAGGCTTTCGGTGATCAGCTTGCCGTCTGGGCCCAGGTACTGGATGCGCTCGGCAACGATGTTGACTTCGACATCATCCACGATGTACTTGCGTCGTGGTTCCGGCGGCTCGGGCATGCCGATATCGTCGGATTCCCACGTCGCGCCATCTTCCACCTCATAGCCGCCGTGAGTTTCTTCGACACCCGCTGCAGTGCCTGTCGTTTCAGAATTTGACGGGTCAGCGCTGTCGCCCGGCTCGATCTCGTCGCCTTCTCTTTCATCGTCGGGCGCGATGGGGTCTTGGTCGCTCGGTTCGTAAACCTGAACCGGGTCGCCGTCGAAATCCGGGTCGGCGAACAGCTCGGTCGCCTTCTTGAAGTCGATGATGGTGAACCAGTGCTTGTGGTATTCCTCGTTGATACGCGTGCCGCGGCCGATGATCTGCTTGAACTCGGTCATGGACTGGATTCGCTGATCCAGCACGATCAGCTTGCAGGTCTGGGCATCGACGCCAGTGGTCATCAACTTGCTGGTGGTGGCGATCACCGGATAGCGTGATTCCGGGTCGATGAAATTGTCGAGCTCGGCCTTGCCTTCGTTCTCGTCGCCGGTAACCCGCATCACGTATTTGCGGTTCTCGCCGACCCGCTTCGGGTTGAGGTTGACCAGCGCCTGGCGCATCCGCTCGGCGTGATCGATGTTCTCGCAGAAGATGATGGTCTTCTGATACGGATCGGTACTTTCCAGGAATTCGGTGACCTTGCGCGCCACGAGCTCGGTACGCTGCTTGATGACCAGTTGTTTATCGAAATCCCGCTGGTTGTAGATACGGTCCTCGATCTCCTGGCCCAGGGCGTCGACTTGCCCCTTGCTCGGTCGCCAGCCCTGGAGGTCCTTGTCGATATCGACCCGGATTACCTTGTAAGGCGCCAGGAAGCCGTCCTCGATGCCTTGCTTTAGCGAGTAGGTATAAACCGGCTCGCCGAAGTAATCGATATTGGAAACCTCTTTGGTCTCCTTGGGCGTGGCAGTCAGGCCGACATGAGTGGCGGCGCTGAAGTACTCCAGTATCTGGCGCCAGGCGGAGTCTTCGGCGGCGCTGCCGCGATGGCATTCATCGATGACGACGAGATCGAAGAACTCCGGCGAGAACTGCTTGTAGATGTTTCTCTCTTCTTCGTTGCCGGTGACGGCTTGATAGAGCGACAGATAAATTTCGTACGACGGGTCGACCGTGCGGTTGGTGACCTTGGTCATCGCCTGCCCGAAGGGTTTGAAGTCATTGTTCCTGGTCTGGTCGACCAGGATATTGCGATCAGCGAGGAAGAGAATTCGCTTTTTCTGTTTCGATTTCCACAAGCGCCAGATGATCTGAAACGCCGTGAAGGTCTTGCCGGTGCCTGTCGCCATGACCAGCAGAATGCGATCCTGATCCTTGGCTACAGCCTCGACCGTGCGGTTGATCGCGACGGTCTGGTAATAGCGGGGCGCGCGGCCGCTGCCATCGTCGTAATAGGGCTGTTCGACAATCGCGCGGGTGTCATTGGGAATGCCCTTGTACTGGCAGTAGCGCTCCCAGAGGCTTTCCGGTGAGGGAAATTCCTCGAGCGTCAGCGTGGCTTCGGTCTGCTTGGCTAGCCCGGTGCGATCGTGGAAGAGAAAACCATCGCCGTTACTGGAGAACACGAACGGTACGTCCAGCGCATCGCTGTACTCCAACCCTTGTTGCATACCATCGCCAAGGCTGTGCTTGTTGTCCTTAGCTTCGATAATGGCAATGGGCAGGTTCTGCTGATAGCTGAGCACGTAGTCGGCCCGGCGTCTTTTACCGCGAGTATGTAGCCGCCCGCGCACGATGATACGGCCATTGGTGAATGAGACTTCCTCGCGTACCTGAGTCTGAATGTTCCAGCCAGCTTGCTCTAGAGCTGGCGTGATGAACTTGGTACAGATGTCGCGTTCGGTAAGCGTCTTCTTGTTCACCCAATCCCCCGCGAAAGACTTCGCCAGTTTTTTAATCGCGACTTACGTTGTGAAACAGAGGCTATCACCTTGGCGGCGTAAAAGCAGGGCAATCGATAGGTCATATCTTGTAAAATAACAACGGGGCCCGCAGGCCCCGTTGGTCATTCATTGCAGATGATTCGACGTCAGTCGTTATCCGGCAACGCATAGGCGATGACGTAGTCACCGCGATCCGACGACTGGCGGGCGCCGCCGGCGGAGATGAGGATGTACTGCTTACCCGTCTCCGGCGAGACGTAGGAGATCGGCGTGCCCTGGCTGCCGACCGGAAGCCGCACTTTCCAGACTTCCTCGCCGGTGGCGGAGTCGAACGCACGCAGCCAGTAATCCTGCGTTGCGGCGAAGAATGTAAGGCCGCCCTGAGTCGTCAGCGAGCCGCCGATCGTCGGCATGCCCACCGGCATCGGCATGCGCAGCTTGGTGCCGAACATCACCGTGTCCTGGATCGTGCCCAGCGGCACTTCCCAGTTGACCGACTGCGTCTTCATGTCGATCGCGGTCAGGCTGCCGAAAGGCGGCTCCTGGCACGGAATGCCGAGCGGCGACAGGAAGCGATCCTTGACCACCGAGTAGGGCGTGCCCTTGAGCGGCACCGCGCCCATGGCGGCGTTGACCGCTTCGCCGCCCTGGGAGGCTGCGGCATCCTTGTCCTGCGGCTCCATGTGGACCCACAGGCCCAGGCGCATGTCGTTGACATAGAGCGTCTGCGAGGTCGGATCGTAGGAGAATCCGCCCCAGTTCATGCCGCCCAGCGAGCCTGGGTAGGCGAGCGAATAGTCAGTATCCGGCGCGGTGAACAACCCGTCGTAGCGATAGCCCTTGAAGATGTAGCGGCACATCAGCTGATCGAACGGCGTGGCACCCCACATGTCCGCTTCGGTCAGATGCTCTGCGCCGATCTGCGGCATGCCGACTGAGACCGGCTGGGTCGGCGAATACTTCTCGTTGGGGATGTTGGCCGGCTCGACCTTTTTCTCGACGACGTCGGTCAGCGGTTCGCCAGTCAACCGATCCAGCACGAAGATCTGGCCGACCTTGCTGCCAAAGGTGAGTGCCGGGGTGGTCGATCCATCCGCTTGGGGGAAGTCGATCAGTGTCGGCTGCATCGGCACGTCGTAATCCCACAGATCGTGGTGGACCGTCTGGTAGTGCCACTTCTCTTCGCCGGTCGTGGCGTCGAGCGCCAGCATGGTCGCGCCATACTCTTCATCTTCCGGCGTGCGTTCCGGACCCCAGAGGTCGATGGCGGCGCCGCCCACCGGCATAAAGACGATGTTGGAGTCCGGGTCGTAGGTCATCGGGGCCCAGACGTTCGGCGTCGAGCGCACGTAGTTATCGTCAGGCGCCGGGGCTTCGCGATCTGCCGGATTGCCGGGGTCGAACGCCCAGCGCATCTCGCCGGTGATGACATCGAACCCACGCATGACGCCGCCGGGCATGTCGAGTGCGACGTTGTCGGCGACACGCCCGCCAACGACGACGGTCGTACCCGCGACCGTCGGCGGCGAGGTAAGGGAGTAAAGTGGTGCCTTGGCGTCACCCAGGCCGGCCTTGAGGTTGATGCGGCCGTTGTCGCCGAAGCTCTCGCACAGTTCGCCGGTTTCTGCATCGAGCGCGACCAGCACGGCGTCAATGGTGTTCATGAAGATGCGTCGTCGACACGCCGTGGCATCTGCGGCGAGCGACGGCTGAGGTACCGGCGAGGCATCGCCCAGCGTGGGCTGCTTGATCGGTTTGTCGGCATCGAAATAGGCCAGCCCGCGGCAGCGCACCCAGGTCTTGGTGTCGGTCGGGAATTCGTGACGCCAGTTCTCTTCGCCGGTATCCGCGTTGACTGAAATGACAGTGTTGGAGGGCGTGCAAAGATAGACGGAATCGCCGACCTGCAGCGGCGTCTGTTGGTCCTCGAAACCCGCACCGGTGGGGCTCAGCGGCGTATCGCCGGTATGAAAGGTCCAGGCAACCTCGAGCGAATCGACGTTGTCGCGGTTGATCTGATCGAGCGCGGCGAAGCGATTGCCACTGCCATCCAAGCTGTAGTGATCCCAGTTCTGCTGGCGCGTGGCATGGGTGACCGGCGTTTTGCCGGTAGCGGCGACGCTATTGTGAATGCCGTGCGGCTGGAACATGCCCCACGTCATGCCGACGATCGCGACCAGTGCGATGCCGGCGGCGCCAAGGCTAATCCCTTTGCTAGCCTGACGACCGGCCCGCTTGAGGATCAGCGGTTGAATCAGCAGCAGCAGGAATAACGCGCACAGGAAGGTGAACGTGCGCGCGTGCAGCGCCCAAAAATCGAGACCGGCCTCCCAGAAAGCCCAGATGACGGTGGCAATGAAGGCAATCAGATAGATGGCCAGAGCCTTGGTGCCGCCACGGACGATTTCGACCCCCGTGGCGATCAGCGCCAGACCCATCAGCAAGTAATACCAACTGCCACCGCGACCGATCAGCATGGCGCCGCCGATCGCGAGCCCTAGCCCTAATATGGCGAAGATGGCCCCGATCAATATCAGCAAAGCGCTGACCGGCCGAGATACCCCGTTTTTTCGACTCATCCCTTGAACCCCTCTGTAATAAGCATCGGAGATTCTACCCAAGACTAAAGTCTTAAACCATCTTGTTAGCATGCTACTTTGTTGGTTTCCCGCCTTGCGTTAATACCCCGCGTCGGGATCGATGGTCTCGACCGCCTTACCCTTCGACATCGCGTCCAGCGCGTCGGCGACCTGATCGGCAGCCGCGCCGATCGGTGTCGGCCCGGCCATGTGCGGGGTGATCAGAATGCGTGGGTGGTGCCATAGGGGGCTGTCCGCCGCCAACGGTTCATTGGGGAAGGCATCCAGCAGGGCGCCGCGCAGGTGGCCTTCGTTTCCATCCATGCCGTCACCCAGTGCATCGAGCAGGGCAGGCTCGTCGATCAGCGTGCCGCGGCCGGGGTTGATCAGGCTGGCGCCAGAGGTCAGCTTGGCCAGATTGGCACGATTGATGATGTGTCGCGTGGCCGGGGTATCCGGCAGCAGGGTGATCAGCGTCTTTACCTGGCGCAGCAGCGTATCGAGCCCGTCATCGCCGTGGTGACAGGTGATGCCGTCGATCTGCTTGGGCGAGCGGCTCCAGCCGTGGATCGGATAGCCATCGGCGGCGAGCATCTGCGCCACCCGCGTGCCGATTGCGCCGAGGCCCAGCACGCCCACCGGCCAGTCGGGCTTGTCGACGACCGGAACCTCACGCCATTCAGCACTGGCTTGCTGACGCCGGTAGCAGTCGAAGTCGCGCTGAAAATGCAGCACGCCATAGCGAGCATAGTCGCCGATCAGCTCACCCATGCCGGCGTCGCGCAGTTTGACGATGGGAATTTCGCGGGGCAGCGAGGGGTTCTGCAGCAATGCGTCCACCCCGGCACCCAGATTGACGATGCCTTTGAGTGACGTCTGCTCGTCGAACACCGAGGCTGGCGGCTTCCAGGCGACCAGATAATCCACCTGCGGGTTGCCGCTATCCGCCGCGACGAGAATCTCGGCGTCCGGCAGACGCTCGAGCAGGATATTGCGCCACTGCTCGGCGTCGTTGTGGTAAATCAGGACTCTCATCTTGGCTCCGTTGCGGCTCTATTGTTGGCGTTCGCCATCATCGCAGGTTGTGCGTGGCGAAAGAAATCGCCGCGCGCGGCGTGGCGGGTTTGCTAACCAGTTGACGCTGTTTGCGTAGCTCGTAGCTCGTAGCTCGTAGCTCGTGGCCTTCAGTAAGCGATTTCCAGCATCGGCGGTGGCGCTTCGCCTAGTAGTTGGCTCAATACGTCCAGCCCACTGGCCAGACGTGACAGGTCCGGCTCGGCGCCCAGACTGATACGCACGCGACGTGGAACGGCGGATTGCTCGACCAGGAACGGCTGGGCGGTGGTGATGGCGACGCCTTCCTGGCGTGCCTGCTGCTGCAGTTCTTCCGCGCGCCATGGCGCCGGAAGTGCCAGCCAGATATGTAGGCTGCTGGGGCGCGATTCGATGGCGTGACCGGTCAGCTTGTGTGCGGCCAGCGCCTGGCGCTCAGCCAGCAGTTGGCGTTGTTCATGCGCCAGCGTGTCGACCATGCCGCTGGCCAACCAGTAATCCGCGATTTCGAAGACCACCGGCGTCGCCATCCAACTGGTGGCCCGCAGTCGTGGCAAGGTGTGGTGCATCTGACCACGAGGCACGCTGAGGTAGCCGGCTCGCAATCCGGGCACCGTCGCCTTGGTCAGGCTAGTGACGTGAAAACTCTGCTGCGGAAGCCGAGCGGTCAGTGGGATCAGTCCCGCGGGTTCCAGCAGCGCATGGACGTCGTCTTCGATCAGCCACACATCATGACGCAGCAGAATATCGGCCACGACGTCGCGGCGGGCGTTCTCCATGGTCGCGCCGGTGGGGTTGAGCTGGGTCGGCGTCAGGCAGACGGCGCGCGGGCGGTATTTCACGATGGCTGCCTCCAGCGCTTCGGGGATGACGCCCTGCTCGTCGATCGCCACACCATGGAGCTGGAAGCCGAGCGTGCGCGCCAGCGCAATCAGACCGTGGTCGGTCAGCGTCTCCGTCAGCACGATATCGCCATGCTGTACGACCGTGGCGATCGCCAGCATCAGCCCATGGGCGGCGCCATTGCAGAGCAGGCGGTCGTCGGCCTCGCCAGGTACGCCGAGACGCTCCTTCAGCCAGACGTTGGCGCGTTCGCGCTGATGCTGCAGACCGGCAATCGGACGGCAGGCGCCGATGACGTCGGCATGAGCGGTTTCTGCGAGGTCCGCCAACGCCTGCCGAAAGCGCCGATGATGAGACGGTGGACACACGGGATGCGCGATCGACAGATCGATGGGGGCGGCATCGGTCACTGCCGCCGGGGCACGCAGATATTCGTTTTCGGAATCACCCTCCGCATCGCGAATCCAAGTGCCGCTGCCGACACGGGCCTGGACGAGTCCGCTCTTCTCGGCCTGCTCATAGGCTCGGGAAACGGTCTGCACACTGACGCCGAGCGTCTCGGCCAGCTCGCGATGGGTGGGCAAGCGCATGCCTGGGGATAGCACCCCGTGACGGACCGCTTCGGCGAGTGCGCGAGCGATGGATAGATATTTGGGGCCGTGGCCGCTGAGGAAAGGTGTCAGGTCGATTGTCATGATGCAATAAAGCCTTTGACGGCACGCTGAGCGACGATGCTACTATCGTCGTCGATGCATTGACCGATAATTGTCATGAATATTGCTGTTTAAATCATGACAATTTCACACCCGGTCGGCAAGCGGCAGGACACTCGGCTCGATCCCCTCGACTGCCGGTGTCTCAATCATTCAGTCCCGTTAGTCGAGTGGCTCCATGTTTCAGGTTTCTTTGCCTTTCTCGCGTGAAGAGTACGCCAGTCGTTTGCACAAAGTGCGCGTTTCCATGGCGAGCCGCGGAATCGATGTTCTCGTCGTCAGCGATCCCTCCAACATGAGTTGGCTGACGGGCTATGACGGTTGGTCATTCTATGTGCATCAGTGTGTGCTGGTGGGCCTGGAGGGCGAGCCGGTCTGGTACGGGCGGCGACAGGATGCCAACGGCGCCTGGCGTACCTGCTGGATGGATGCCGAGCGCGTGCGCTACTACCCGGATTACTACGTCCAGAATCCGGACATGCATCCGATGGAGTATCTGGCCCAGTCCGTGTTGCCGGAGTATGGCTGGCACACCGGCAACGTCGGCCTGGAGATGGACAACTACTACTTCTCGGGCAAGGCCTACATCAGCCTGCTCAAGGAGCTGCCGCATGCCCAACTGATCGATGCCACGGCGCTGGTCAACTGGTGCCGGGCGATCAAGTCGCCGCAGGAAATCGCCTACATGCGTACAGCGGCGCGCATCGTCGAGTGCATGCATACGCGGATCATCGAGATGATCGAGCCCGGCTTGGCCAAGAGCAAGCTGGTGTCCGAGATCTATCGCGTGGGCACCGAAGGCTGGACCGACGAGCATGGCACGGTTCACGGCGGTGATTATCCCGCCATCGTGCCGCTGCTGCCGACCGGCAGCGATGCCGCCGCGCCGCACCTGACCTGGGACGACACCCCGTTCCGCAAAGGCGAAGGGACATTCTTCGAGATTGCCGGCTGCTACAAGCGCTATCACGCGCCGTTGTCGCGTACGGTCTTTCTGGGTAAACCGCCGCAGGACTTCATCCGCGGTGAATCCGCCCTGCTCGAAGGTATCGATAACGGTCTGGCCGTAGCCAAGCCGGGTAATCGTTGTGCCGATATCGCCCTGGCGCTGGGTTCGGCGATGGACAAATACGGCTTCGACCGGGGCGGCGCGCGTTGCGGCTACCCGATCGGGATCAGCTATCCGCCGGACTGGGGTGAGCGCACCATGAGCTTGCGCCCATCCGACGAGACGATCCTCGAACCCGGCATGACCTTTCACTTCATGCCCGGCATGTGGATGGACGACTGGGGCCTCGAGATCACCGAAAGCATTCTAATCACCGAGAACGGCGCCGAGCCGCTGTGCAACTTCCCGCGTCAGCTGTTCGTCAAATAGGCCGCGAGCTGTTCGTCAAATAAGGCGCGTCAGCTGTTCGTCAAATAAGGACGCATTGACGGTTCGCCCCGGCATTCCTGTTACCTTTCCATGACGCGCCGACCAGCAATGAGCTTACGGCGCGTCGTCCTTTTCCACTTGGAGTCTTCGTATGTCCACATCCCTGCGTCCCAGCCCGATCAGCGCCACCGTCGACTTCGATGCCCAGGGCGTTCAGCACGGTTTTCTCAAGCTGCCGATCTCCATCGACACCTCCGCTTGGGGCGCGGTGATGATTCCGATCACTGTGGTCGCCAACGGCGAGGGCCCGACGGCGTTGCTGACCGGCGGCAATCACGGCGACGAGTACGAGGGCATCACCTCGCTGCTCAAGCTCGCCAGCACGCTCAAGGCCGAAGACGTACGGGGTCGCGTGATCATCGTGCCGATGATGAACACGCCGGCGGCGGAGGCGGGCAAGCGCACCTCGCCGCTGGACGGCGGCAATCTCAACCGCAGTTTTCCCGGCGATCCCAACGGTGGCGTCACCTCGCAGATCGCCGACTATTTCAACCGCGTGCTGGTGCCGATGTGCGATGTGGCACTCGACTTGCATTCCGGTGGACGTACGCTGGACATCGTGCCGTTCGCCGCCGCCCATCGGCTCGATGATCTCGCTCAGGAGAGCGCGAGCCTTGCCGGCGCGGTGGCCTTCGGGGCGCCCTACGCGATGATGATGTTCGAACTCGACGCCACCAAGCTCTACGACACCGCGGTGGAATCTCAGGGCAAGACTTTCGTCACCACCGAGCTGGGCGGCGGCGGCACCTCGACACCGGCAAGCTTGGCGGTGACCGAACGTGGCGTGCGCAATTTCCTGATTCACTATGGATTGATCGACGGTGAACTGGAGATGCCGGAAGGGCCGATGATCACCGTCGATATGCCGGATGCCAGTTGCTACGTCCAGAGCGAGCATAGCGGGCTTCTCGAGTTGACGGTCTCGTTGGGGGAAATGGTTCAGCAGGGCGACGTGTTGGCGCGGGTCTACGACATGAGCCGCACCGGCGCCGAACCGGTCGAGTACCGTGCTCAGCGGGATGGTGTGCTGATCGCCCGGCGTTTCCCGGCCAAGGTAGGGATGGGTGATACCATCGCGGTGGTCGCGGAAGTGGTCGAGTCGCTGGAGCGTGATCAGGCCCAGACCCAGACCAAACGCCGATGAGCGAAGGTCAGACGAGGCGAGCGCTGTTGAATAAGCGGAGTTTACGAGGGGTAAATGAGCATTTTGAAACAGCGTTCAACGATGTATGGCCGAGCGTAATCAGTTTGGATGGTGTCTGGTATGAAGCTTGATCGCTACGACCTCAAAATCCTGGAAATCCTCAGCCGCGATGGTCGGATCACCAAGTCGCGGCTGGCGGAGGCGATCAGCCTCTCCGTCAGCCCGTGCTGGGAACGGGTCAAACGGCTGGAAAAAGCCGGGATCATTGAAGGCTACAGCGCCCGGATCAATCCCGATGCCATCGTCAAACGTACGCCGGTGTGGATGCAGATCGAACTCAAACAGCATAACGCCGAAAGTTTTGCCCGCTTCGAGCGCATGGTCCAGGAAACCGACGCCGTGGCCGAGTGCGTCGCTGTCGGCGGTGGCGTCGACTATCTGGTCAAGGTCGCCGCCGACAGTATTGATGCTTACCAGCGCCTGATCGATGCCTGGCTGATTTCCGATCTGGGTATCGAGCGTTACTTCACCTACATCGTCACCAAGACGGTCAAGCGCGAAGGGCCACCGGTGTTGGCGGCTGATGAGACGTGAGCGGGGGAGGTCGATAGGTGGTGAAGGATGAGCCCGGCCTAGCCGGGCTCATTCGTTTCTGGCTCATACCCCACCAAAAAAACCGCAACTCCTGGCGGGGCTTTCAAAAGAAAGCGTGTCGCAATTCGGTCGAGACGGGAAAATTCTCCGGCGCCGAATCGTTACCATGGTCGTACTCGCAGGATAGGCAACATGTTCTGCCCCACCGCCGACAGCCTTTATTGTCCAGAGCCAAGCAGGAGGCGATATGAAACTCAACGATCCCCGGCTTTTCCGCCAGTATGCCTATATCGACGGCAAGTGGACCCACGGCAGCGAAGGTCGCGAGGAAGCGGTCGTCGATCCCGCGACGGGAGAGACCTTGGGCCATTGCGCACTGCTGGAAGCGGCGCAGATCACCGATACGGTGACGGCGGCCGAGAACGCCTTCGCCGAGTGGCGGGCGATCAACGTCCATGAGCGCGCCGAAAAGCTCAACGCCTGGTATCGCCTGCTGCACGAGCACAAGGAGGATCTGGCGCTGCTGATGACCCGCGAGCAGGGCAAGCCGCTCGACGATTCGCGTGGCGAAGTCGATTACGGTGCCAGCTTCATCCAATGGTTCGCCGAGGAGGCCAAGCGTGCCTACGGCGTGACCATTCCCAGTCATATTCCCAACGCGGCGCTGGGTACGATCAAGGAACCGGTCGGCGTTTCCGCGATGTTTACGCCGTGGAACTTCCCGTTGGCGATGATCACCCGCAAGGCTGGGGCGGCACTGGCCGCCGGCTGCCCCGTGATCGTCAAGCCGGCTAACGAGACGCCGTATTCGGCACTGGCGCTGGCCGAACTGGCCGAGCGTGCGGGGATCCCGGCGGGCGTGTTCAACGTCGTTACCGGCGATCCGGCCACGGTTTCCGAGGTGCTGTGCAACGACAACCGCGTTCGCAATATCTCTTTCACCGGCTCGACCCGCGTCGGCAAACTGCTGATGCGTCAGAGTTCGTCCAGCGTCAAGCGCATGTCGCTGGAGCTGGGTGGTAACGCGCCGTTCATCGTCTGCGATGATATGGATCCGGACGCCGCCGCCAAGCAAGCGGTCGCCGCCAAGTTCCAGACCGCCGGTCAGGATTGCCTCGCCGCCAACCGCATCTTGGTCCAGCGCGGCATCTACGATGCCTTCATCGAACGCTTTGTCGTTCATATGCAGGCGCTCAAGGTCGGCAACGGGCTGGAAGAAAGTGACATTGGGCCGTTGATTCACAAGCGTGCGGTCGACTCGGCTCAGGGCATCGTCGAGGACGGCGTCAACAAGGGCGCGCGAAAGCTGGGCGGAGAAGGCCAGGCACCCGGCGAGAACTTCTTCATGCCCACGCTGCTGGCGGACATCACGCCAGAGATGCGCGTGTTCCGCGAGGAGACCTTCTCTCCGGTCGCAGGCGTCTGTGCGTTCGACGATGATGACGAAGCACTACGGCTGGCCAACGATACCGAGTACGGTCTGGCCGCCTACGTCTATACCCACGACGTACGCCGGATCTGGAAGCTGATGCGCGGGCTCGAGTACGGCATGGTCAGCGTCAACAGCGTCAAGATGACCGGCGCGCCGATCCCGTTCGGTGGCGTCAAGCAGTCGGGGCTGGGTCGCGAAGGCGGTGCTGCCGGGCTGGATGAATATCTCGACACCAAATATTACTGTCTTGGCAATATGCCTTCGGCCAGCAATTCGTAGATTGATCGATTTTATAGCGGGTATTACACAAGGATCGTTCCGATCGCTGAGCCCGCCCGGATCGTCGCCGTTTCCGACAACGCTCGATAGTGCGAGCACGGCGGCGTCCCTTTTTCGGTAAGGAAATCGTATGACCGATACTCGTACCCTGATCGACAACGATCGCCGTCACGTTTTTCATGCGTCCACCCATCTGCGCGATTACGCCCATGGCGATGCGCCGGGTCGCATCATTACCGGTGGTAAGGGCATTTCCATCGTCGATCGCGACGGCCGTGAGATGATCGATGCCTTCGCCGGACTCTACTGCGTCAACATCGGTTACGGGCGCACCGAAATCGCCGAGGCGATCTACGCTCAGGCCAAGGAGCTGGCGTATTACCACACTTATGTCGGCCACTCCAACGAGCCGCTGATCGCACTGTCCGAGCGTATTGCCAGGCTCGCCGGCAACGGTTTGAGCAAGGTCTATTATGGGCTCTCCGGCAGCGACGCCAACGAGACCCAGATCAAGCTGGTGCGCTACTACCACAACGTCACCGGCCGGCCGCAGAAGAAAAAGATCATCTCGCGCCAGCGTGGCTACCACGGCTCCAGTATCGCCGCCGGTTCGCTGACCGGCCTGCCCGCGTTCCATCAGCATTTCGATCTGCCGATCGACGGGGTGCTGCATACCGAGGCACCGTACTATTACAGGCGTCCACGCGGCGACATGAGTGAGCGTGAGTTCTCCGCCTACTGTGCCGAACAGCTCGAAGCTATGATCCAGCGCGAAGGGCCGGAAACCATCGGTGCCTTCATCGGCGAGCCGGTGCTGGGTACTGGCGGTATCATTCCGCCCCCGGAAGGTTACTGGGAAGCGATTCAGGCCGTGCTCGAGCGTCACGATATCCTGCTGATAGCCGACGAGGTCGTCAGCGGTTTCGGGCGTCTGGGCAGCGACTTCGGCTTCCAGCACTACGGCATCAAGCCGGATCTGGTGACCATTGCCAAAGGGCTGACCAGTGCCTACCAGCCGCTTTCCGGCGTGATCGTCGGCGAACGGGTGTGGAAGGCGTTGGAAGATGGTACCGGCGAATACGGACCGATCGGCCACGGCTGGACCTACTCCGGCCACCCGCTGGGCGCCGCCGCGGCGATGGCCAATCTCGATATCATCGAGCGCGAGAACCTGGTGGGTAACGCCGCTGAGACCGGTGCCTATTTCAATGCGCAGCTCAAACAGACCTTCGGCGAGCATCCGCTGGTCGGCGACGTGCGCGGCGAAGGGCTTATGGCGGCATTGGAGTTCGCGCCGACCAAGGGCGAGTACACGCCGTTCGATCCATCGCTCAAGGTTGGTGCCCGCGTCGCGGCCGCGGCGCTGGAAGAGAATCTGATCGCTCGCGCCATGCCCAACGGAGACATCCTCGGCTTTGCGCCGCCGCTGGTGATCGATCGTGGCCAGGTCGATGAAGTGATCGCCCGGGCCAAACGTGCCATCGACAAGGTGACCGATGAGCTGACGCGTAGCGGTGAATTGAAAGGCTGATTCGACGTTTCAGTGTCTTGATGACACCGCGAGCCTGCGGCAGGGTGGAGCAATCCATCCTGCCGCGTTCGTCTATCGATCTGGGAGTTTGCATGTCCGACCCCATCACGCTTCACGACATCTACCTCGCCCGGCAGCGCATTGCCGGGCAGGCGGTGCGTACGCCGCTGTTGCTATCGCAGAGCTTGTCGACGCGCTTCGAGGCCGAAGTCTACCTCAAGCTCGAAACGCTGCAGCCGAGCGGGGCTTTCAAGCTCAGAGGCGCGCTCAACAAGATCGCGTCGCTGTCGCCGGAACAGCTCGAGCGTGGCGTGACCACGGCCTCCACCGGCAATCACGGCCGTGCGGTAGCCTGGGCGGCGAAGCGTCTCAGCGCCCGCGCTATCGTCTGCGTTTCCGAGCTGGTGCCGCCCAACAAGGTGGCCGCCATCGAAGCGCTGGGCGCGGAAGCCCGCGTGATCGGCCGCTCCCAGGACGATGCCTTCATCGAGGCGCGGCGGTTGGTAGACGAGGAGGGCATGGCGCTGATCGAGCCCTTCGACGATCCTTTGATCGCGGCCGGCCAGGGCACGATCGGCCTCGAGCTGATGGAGGACCTGCCCGCTCTCGATCATGTCCTGATTGGGCTTTCCGGTGGCGGCCTGCTCGGCGGTATCGGCCGCGCGATCAAGGGCATCAATCCGCGCGCCATGGTAACCGGCGTCAGCATGCAGCGTGGCGCGGCGATGATCGCAAGCCTCGCGGCAGGCAAGCCCGTCGAGGTCGAGGAGGAAGCGTCGCTAGCGGACTCGCTGGGCGGCGGTATCGGGCTCGACAACCGCTGCACGTTCGAGTTGGTCCGCGAGGTGATGGACGCTCACTACCAAGTCTCGGAGCCAGCCATTGCCCGCGCCATGCTGCACTTCTTCGAACACGAAAAGATGCTGGTGGAGGGCGCCGCGGTGGTGGGGCTAGCCGCCATCGAGGAGCACGATATCGATATCCGGGGCCAGAAAGTCGCGTTGATCGTCTCCGGCAACGGCGTCGACGCCGAGACGCTGATGCGGGCGAGAACCCTGATCGACTATCCCCAGCGCTGATCGTCCGAACTCGGATACGAATTCAAATGGACTCAGGAGCCACCCCGATGGAACTCTATAACCGACAGCAGATTCAGGACGTCGTCAGCCTCGATCATGCCGCGCTCGAGGCGGTGGAAGCGGGCTTTCGCGCGCTGGGCGAAGGCAATGTGGTGCAGCCACCGATCCTGTCGATGGCGATCGAGGAGGCCAACGGCGAGGTCGACGTCAAGACCGCGCACATCAAGGGCAACTCGCGCTTCGCGATCAAGGTCAGCCCCGGCTTTTTCGACAACCCCAAGCTGGGTCTGCCGAGCTTGAACGGCCTGATGATCGTGTTTTCCGCCAAGACCGGATTGGTCGAGGCGGTGCTGTTCGACGAGGGTTATCTGACCGATATTCGTACCGCGCTGGCCGGTGCCATCGCCGCCAAGCATCTCTCACGCGCCGACAGCAAGCGCGTCACCGTCCTTGGCGCCGGGCTGCAGGCCGAACTGCAGGTGGCTGCGCTCAGGCTGGTGCGCGATATCGACACGCTCGACGTCTGGGCGCGGGACGTGGAAAAGGCCGAGGCCTATGCGTCGCGAATGCAGGAGACCTACGGCCTGACGGTCGCGGTACATACCGATATCGGTGAGGCTTGCCGCGAGGCGGACATCATCGTGACGACGACGCCATCGCGCCAGCCACTGCTCGACGGCTCGCATCTACGTGCAGGCGTCCATGTTACCGCGATGGGCTCGGATAGCCCGGACAAGCGCGAGCTGGATAGCTCGGTACTGGAGCGCGCCGACCATGTCGTCGCCGATACCCGCGCCCAGAGCGAGAACAACGGCGAACTCAAGGTTTACGCCGGCCATCAGCCGCCATTCAGCATCAACGAACTGGGCAAGGTGATCGCCAGTGGAAGCAGTCTGCGTACCGCAGATTCCCAGATTACCGTCTGCGATCTCACCGGTACCGGCGTGCAGGACACCGCCATCGCCGGGTTTGCGTTGGGACGACTGACGTCGTGAGCGAGCCGTGCGGGGTCGTGATCCGGCGAGCCACGCTGCTCGATGCGGAGGTGATCGCCACGATCCATGTCGATGCCTGGCGCCACAATTACCGTGGTTTGATCGACGACGCTACGCTGGCCGCGATGGACGTCACCTCGCGGATCGAGACCTGGCGCGAAGCACTCAAAGACGACGCTATCGTTTTCGTAGCAATGCGTGACCTTGAAGTCGTGGGATGGATTCGTATCGGGCCCTTCCGCCAGAACGACGAAGCCCGCCTCGAAGTCCAGTCGAAAACGCCCCGCTGGGCCGAGATTCACGGCCTTTACGTCTCGCCGCAAGCGCAGCGAACAGGTAGCGGGCGCGCGCTCTGGAACGCTGCCAACGCTTGGTGTTCCGAAAGCGGCTATCTCGATATCGGACTATGGGTACTGGCCAAAAACGGCTCGGCCATTGGCTTCTACGAAACCTGCGGCTTCCACGATCAGCGACTCGATCAGGCATTCGAGATCAATGGTCAGCCACTGGTCGAGAGTCTGATGGCGCGACGACTTTAGGTCTGTCGCGCCGCTGAAAGCATTGCTCGCTATCACGCCTTGAGTTCTTGCTGGGGGCACCGTCGTGCCTCCGTGAAAGCGCTACTCACTATTGCTGCGTCTCGGCACCGGCGCCACGCCGGGGCCGGTCGGCTCGCCGACCTTGTGCCATAACCTGCCATCGCGCTGGATCAGTTCGTGCGCGCTGGTGGGGCCATCCTCGCCAGCGGCGTAACCTTCGATCTCAGGCCCTTCGGACTTGGATTCATGGGACCAGGCTTCCAGGAAGGGCTGTACGGCGCGCCATCCGTTCTCGATGGTATCGGCGCGCTGGAACAGCATCTGATCGCCGGTCAGGCAGTCGTAGATCAGCGTCTCGTAGCCGGTGACGGCAGGTAGGTCGAAGAAGTCCTTGTAGGCAAAGCCCATCTTGACGGTATCCATCTCGAGTTCGGGGCCGGGTCGCTTGGCCTGAAAATCGAACCACATGCCTTCGTTGGGCTGGATCTGGATGATCAACCAGTTGGAAGCCATCCGATCCACGTCGGTATTACGAAACTGGGCATAGGGCGCCGGTTTGAAGCAGATCGCGATTTCGGTATCCCGCGCGCTCATGCGTTTGCCGGTTCGCAGATAGAACGGCACGCCGATCCAGCGCCAGTTGTCGACCATCACCTTCATTGTGACGAACGTCTCGGTTTCGCTGTCCGGGTCGACGCCATTCTCCTCGAGATAACCCGGTACAGACCGACCATCGAGTTTTCCGGCTTCGTAACGCCCACGCGCCGAGTTGTGGGCGGCTTCCTCTGTCGTCCAGGGGCGAATGGCACTCAGTACCTTGGACTTCTCTCCACGCAGCGCGTCCGCGCCAAAGGCGGCAGGCGGCTCGATGGCAACCATAGCGAGCAGCTGAAACAGGTGATTGGGCACCATATCGCGCATGGCGCCGGCCTTGTCGTAGAAGGCCGCGCGCTCTTCGACTCCCACCGTTTCCGCCGCCGTGATCTGAATATGATCGATATAGTGGTTGTTCCAGAACGGCTCGAACAGCACGTTGGCGAAGCGCGCGACGAGAATGTTCTGCACCGTCTCCTTGCCGAGGAAGTGGTCGATTCGGTAGATCTGGCTTTCGCTCATGACCTCGAGCAACTGGGCATTGAGCGCGCGCGCCGACTCCAGGTCGTGGCCGAAGGGCTTCTCCACGACCAGACGCCGGTAGTGACCAGCGTACTCCTTCAGCAGCCCCGCTTCCCCGAGGCGCTGGGCGATGTCGCCGAAGAATCGCGATGAGGTTGCGCAGTAGAATAGGGCGTTGTCGCTATGCGTCTCCTTGATGTAGTCATCGATCTGGCGATAGATGGCTTCATCGGTAAAATCGCCCTGGAGGTAATGAAGTCGCTGTTCGAGTCGCTGCCACTGCGACTCGTCCAGTTCATTATCGCGACCTTCCGCGTGGTTTCGGGCGGCCCTGTCGGCAACGAATTCTCTCAAGTGGTGGCGAAAGGAGTCGTCATCGTGTTCGGCGATGTCGATACCGACGATCTGCATGTCGCCGTCGAGCAGTCCATCCTGATCAAGGTTGTAGAGGGAGGGTATCAGCAGTCTTTTGACCAGATCGCCACTGGCGCCGAAGATGAACATCGTCGTGTTGTCTGCGCGGGTCGCGCCGTCATATTTTTCTTGCGGGGAGGTGACCATGGTCGCTCGCCTCGTCGTGGGAGTAAGGGGCATTCTCAAGTCGATCTCAGCATGGAAGACAATACGAGAATGGGCCACCGAATCCATGTCGCGCAAATCTTCACGAATCCTTCGACGTGGCGCACCCGAGGATGACGGAAGAAATTCCTTGTTACAGTTCTATCCTTAGGCTGTGAATCATGGCGTCATTCATCGATAAACTATCCAAGACAAGGAGCCTGGTTGTCATGCAGAGCGACTCTCACCAACGATCCCATTCCAATGCGGGACTGACCCTGCATTTCGGTCGAGAAGAACTGGTTATTCGTCAGCGCTACGAGGTGGCGAGCATCGCCAACGATATTCTGATCGGCGTCTGGTTCGTCATCGGCAGTGTCTTTTTCTTCTACGATTCGCTGGCCTATGCAGGTACCTGGTTTTTCGTGATCGGCAGCGTCGAAATGCTGATTCGCCCGATTATCCGACTGTTGCGGCATCTCCATCTGAAGCGCCTGAATCCCAGCACCTCGGCGCCGACGGAAGCCGCGCACGATTTCTAGTGCCCGGCCACGATTTTTCGCGCCTGGCCTTTAGCGCTCGCTCTCGCGCTGTCTGCGATGAGCTCTGCGAGTTGGCCGCTACGAGACGCCACGTTGCGCTCCCGCCGAAACGCCGACTAGCCTTGAAGGTAGGTGAAAGCGTACATCACAGGAAGTGGGGGAGTTGTGAGCAAAACCGACCTGGGTACCGATCTTGGCAATATGGATGCCGGACGTCTCGAGCGGCTGTATCGGTCTGGCGAAGCGTCGCCGCTGGAGGCGACGCGAGCGGCACTCGACCGTATCGACCGTTTCAACGAAGCCGTGAATGCCTATGTCTACGTCGATCGCGAGGGCGCCGAGAAAGCGGCCAAGGCGTCGGCACGGCGCTGGGGTCAAGGCAAGCCATTGAGTGCCATCGATGGCATCCCCGTGTCGATGAAAGACCTTGCCGAGGTGGCCGGTATGCCAGCGCGGGGCGGCTCGCTGACTTCGTTGAACACGCCGTGTGAACAGGATTGTCCGCCGGCCCGCATGCTGCGCGAAGCCGGGGCCGTGATCCTGGGCAAAACCAATACACCGGAATTCGGCTGGAAGGCGGTCACTGATAATCGTGTTTTCGGGGCGACCTACAATCCTTGGGATACGCGCCTGACGCCGGGTGGTTCGTCGGGCGGCGCAGCGGCCGCTGCGGCGCTCAACATGGGCGTTCTGCATCAAGGCGGCGACTCAGGCGGTTCGATCCGCATTCCGGCAGCGTTCACGGGCGTATTCGGTTTCAAGCCGACTTACGGTTGGACGCCACAGTGGCCACCCGCGGCCGAACCCTCGCTGTCTCATATCGGCCCGCTGACACGCAGCGTCGAAGACGCCGTACGTATGCTCAACGTGATCGGACGCTACGATTATCGCGATCCTTACGCCACTCGCGGCCAGCCGAAGGATTGGGGCGCTGATCTCGACCAGGACTTGCGTGGTCTGCGTATCGCCTATTCGCCGACATTGGGTTATGCCGAAGTCGATGAGCAGGTCGCGGCCCGCGTGCGCGAGGCGGCCCGCAACCTTGAGCAGCTGGGCGCCGAGGTCGAAGAAATCCATCCGGGTTTCGAGTCGCCGATCGATATCTTCCAGAAGCTCTGGTTCACCGCGTCGCTGGATTTCTGGTCGAAATGTAGCGACAAGCAGCGTGAGCAACTCGACCCGGGGCTGGTTGCCAACGCGCGCACCGCACAGCAGTGGAGCGCGCTCGACTTGTTCCAGACGCTGAGTCGACGCGCCAGCCTGACCCAGCGTCTGGAGCGTTTCAATCAGGACTATCACTTATTGATGACGCCGACGGTGCCGATCGAGCCGTTCGAAGCCGGGCATGAAGTACCGCCGGGCAGCGATATGCGCGATTGGGAAGAGTGGGCGCCATTTTCCTACCCGTTCAATCTGAGCCAGCAGCCGGCGGGGTCCGTTCCCTGCGGCTTCACTGAGCGCGGTCTGCCGGTCGGTTTTCAGCTCGCCGGCGGCAAGCATGACGATGTTCGCGTTCTAAGGGCCTGTCACGCCTACATGCAGGCACATCCGCCGCGCTTTCCCCGAATGCCGGACCCGGCGGAAATGGCTTAGGCTGCGCCACCGTCATGGTGTCGATCGAGAAACGGTGCGAACCCTGCCCAGATCATGCGTTTGCCATCGAAGGGTAGGTCATCGGGCATCTTGGAACGCTCGTCGCTCTGCATGCGTTGCGCGGCGGCATCGCAGGTGCTCTTGTCGGGCCACTCTATCCACGAGAAGACAATCTGCTCATCCGCCTGGGCGGCGACGGACCGTTTGAAGTCGGTCATCTTGCCGTCCGGCACGTCCTCGCCCCAGGCTTCGACGATACGTATGGCGCCCTGTTCGAGAAAGAAGTCCGCGGCTTTTTCGGCCATCTCGCGGTACGCATCGCGTCGATCGCCAAACACTGGCACTACGAATCCTTGTACATAGTTCATTGCGTCACCTCTCGTCTCTCTCATCATTGGGAACCGGCGCATTCTCGTCGAACACGTGTAACTGGGCTTGCAGGGCGCGCTCGAAGGCTGGCCGAGCGGTGCATCGCTGTACGTAGGCCGCATGAGCGACGTGGTCGACCTGGTGAAGAGCAATTTCTGGAAGTAGAGGATCTGTCGGCTTTTCTACGGATCGCCCCCCGAACCGGGGGGCGATCCAAATCTGCAAACGCAGGCAGTTAAACCCCCTCCACCATCATGACACGGTAGTCGGCGCCTTTGAGACGATGCTGCTTGGCCTCCTGATAGGCCGGGCTTTCATACCACGCAAGAGCAGCCTGCCGGTCAGGGAACTCCAGCACCACGGCGCCCTCGGCCTCGGGGCCTTCGAGCGTGGTGATATCGCCATAGAATACCAGCGGTGTAGGGGGATTCTCGCCCCTCGCCTTGCTCGCTTTGTCGGCGTAGATCGCCATCTCGTCACTATCGAGGGTGGCGTCCTTGATGAAGATCACGTAAGTGCTCATTGAGCTATTCCTTTTCGTTGAGTCGTTTCAGCAGGGCCTTCGCGGTTTCGGAGGAGGAGCCCGGATTCTGGCCGGTGATCAGCAAACCGTCGGTCTGAACGTAAGAGGACCAGTCAGCGCCTTTGCTGTATTCGCCGCCCTGCGATTTAAGCATGTCCTCCACCAGAAAAGGCACTACGTCGGTCAGGCCGACAGCGTCTTCTTCGCTATTGGAGAAACCGGTGACCTTTTTACCCTTCACGATCGGCGCGCCGTCAGTGTCCTTGACGTGACGCAGCACACCTGGCGCGTGGCAGACCACTTACCGGCCTGCAAGAACTTTTCGATAAGCGCGATGGATGTCTTGTCTTCGGCCAGGTCCCACAGCGGGCCGTGGCCGCCAGGATAGAAGACCGCATCGAAATCGCCGCCATCGATATCCGCCAGCACGTGGGTGCTGGCCAGTGCCTTGATGGCCTCCGCGTCAGCGCGGAAACGTTTGACCTCTTCGGTATCCGCTCTCGGGTCGTCGCTTTTGGGGTCCAGCGGTGGCTGACCCCCCTTGGGCGAGGCCAGCGTGATATCGGCGCCGGCGTCTTGGAAGACGACATAAGGCGCTGCCAGCTCTTCGAGCCAGAAGCCGGTCTTCTCGCCGGTGTCGCCAAGCTGATCGTGTGATGTCAGTACCAGTAATACTTTCATCGAATGAATGCCTCGTCGGTTGTCGCGGAATCGAGCATCACGGAATCAGCGGTCGAGCAAGCGTTGTGTCGTGCTCAGTGCCGACTGCAGTGGCGTGTCGTTTTGTGTGACCTTGGCCAACATGCTGGCCCCTAGCCACATCTGATATAGCGAGGCGGCCAACTCTCTGGCATCGCCGTCGGCAGTCATTTCCCCGTTCTGCTGGGCGCGTCTCAGCTCGTGGGTCAGACGCTCGATGATTCGATCCGTGCCGTTTTCCAGTACCTGACGCATCGAATCGGAAAGATCGCTGACTTCGGCGCCCAGCTTGACCACCAGGCAACGGCTTTGCAGGTCGTGCCCGGTCTGGGTGTCCACCCACCGTTGCCAGTAACGCATCAGCCCGGAGACGGCGGAGCTCTCGTCGGCAGTGCCGAGCAACCCATCGAGTTCGGCCAGATAGCGCCTGAAGTAACGTTCCAGCAGGGCGACTCCAAACGCCTCTTTCGATTCGAAGTAATGGTAGAAAGAACCTTTCGGAACCTGGGCGGCTCTGAGAATTTCATTCAGCCCGACCGCAGTAAACCCTCGGCTTCCCATGGCGGATTGAGCAATATCGAGGATCTGAGTCTTGACGTCGCGGTTGGCAAGTGGATTGTTCATGCACCTACCTTAGTCACGAATAGACCAGTCGTCTAGTGCTTGTGGGCCGAATTTGTGGGCAGAACTTGAGACCGGAACTCGTAGACAGAGAATGACCGGGTCACGCCCGCGGCTTGCCGCGGTACGGCCCACTGATTTGCCGCTTGCTCTCGCGCACACTTCACTTAACATGCTTACTATCCCGGCGCTGGGCGCCGACGGTTCGATGGGAAAGGTTATTTCATGAACGTATCGCACTTTGCGAGTTTCAACGTTGCGGGCGGCATCGGCATGCTCTGTGCCACGCTGATTCACGAGCTGGCTATCCGCGACCACGGCAACGTGCTGATCAACAAGGGCGATAGAGTCGCCGAGGCCATGGCGTCCCGACTGCCGCCAGGCATGCCGATGATCTCCTACAAGGCGCCGCAGGGAGTCAAGCTGCCGGCGTGGATACCGGGCGTGCGGCAGTGGGGCATGTCGCGAGCGCTGACCCGGGTGCCCAGGCCCGAGGTGTTGTTGAGCTGGTCACAGCTCAATGCCGGGCCGCTGATCGCGGCCCATCGCAAGCTCGGCGCGCGGGCGATCCATTACGATCATGGCTCGGCCTGGCGCTCCCATCCGAGTCAGTCGCGACTGGCGCACCTTGCTGCCTGCGATGGTGTGATCTGCGTCTCTCATGCGACCCGACGCCTGTTGCAGCTGCGCTGGGGGGTTACCGATATCCCCATGGTGGTGCAACACAATCCGTTGATTCATCCGGTGGACAACAGCGTGGTCATCGACGCGCCCGTAGCGGCCGTCAATCGACGCTGGCGGCTGGGTGTGGCGGGGCGGCTGGTGCCGGTCAAGGGGTTTCCCATTGCCATTCGTGCGCTACGTCGCCTGGTGGATGGCGGCCTCGACACCGAGCTTCACGTGTTGGGTAGCGGCATGATGCAAGAGGGTCTGGTGCGACTGGTCGAGGAGCTGGGCCTGGGAGACCGCGTTGTCTTTCATGGCTTCGTCGACGATATGTCGGCCGAGCTTGCGACATTCGATCTGCTGCTATGCCCCTCATTTCGCGAAACCTTCGGTCTGGTCAGTATCGAGGCGGCCGCGGTCGGTTGTCCGGTCATCGGCAGTCGGGTCGACGGTCTACCGGAGACCTTGGACGAGGGTGTCAGTGGTCTGACGTTGGCGTGTACCGAAGCCGTTGAATCGCTTACGACGCATGCCGATCACAGCAGCATTCCCCCCCAGGTCTATGACCCGGATACGGATCAACTGCGCGAGCCGCTTGGGATATCACCGGAACGCCTGGCAGAAAGCGTGGCCGCTGTGCTCGGCGATCCCGAGCGTCATCTTGGCATGCGCAAGGCGGGGCGACGCTTCGTGCGTGAGCATTTTGCGCTGGACCACTATGTCGAGAGCATGACTCGGCATCTGCAATCGATGGGGGTGGCATGAGTCAAATAATCGAGGCGGAATCTCGGGAAGGCGAGCGATATGGATTTCGCCTGCCGGAGCGTGCGGCGGGTGTCGCCGGCGTGGCGGAGATCGAGCTGACGCTGAAGGCCAAAGGCTGGTCGCTGGGACGGCGCAGTCTCCCCTGTGTCACCGTCAGTTGCGGTAAACGGGAGCCTCAATCCTTCACGTTGGAGCCTGGGCGCGGAACACAGCGAATTGCCTATCCGTTACCGCAAGATGTCGCGGCGGAAAGCGAGCTGCAGCTTGACGTCGAAGGCGCCGGGCTGGCCGAGACACCTCGTCTCCGCTGGTATCCGCGACCCGAACTGACGGGACCGTATCTGATCCTGGCACCGCACCCGGACGATGCGGAGTTGGCTGCCGGGGGGTTCTATACCGGTCAGGCGGAGAGCATGCACATTGTCACGCTCTCCTGCGGCGAGAAGCTCAAAAGCGTCGATCGGCAGTATCTCAGCGGGTTGGACCAGACGCTGGCGGATGCTTCCCGCCGCAAGGCCGAATGGCGGCGCTGGAACGTCTACGCCACACCGCTGCTATCCGGACTGTCGCCAGAGCGATCGACGGTGATTGGCGTGCCGGATGGACAAGGGTGGTCGCTGATTCATGACGGTACGCCCCAGACGCCTGACTGGCCTATCCGCGAGGCCCGCGCGTTCAATCGTATCGAACTGCCTTTCTCGGAGACCGATGTGCTCGAACGCGAGCATGTGCTGGTGGCTCTGCGCCAAGTGATCGATAGCGTACGTCCCGAAACGATACTGGTGACCGATCCGGAGTTCGATCCGCATGGCGATCATCGTGCAACGTCGCTGGCGTTGGCACTGGCATTGTCGGGAAGCACGCATCGGCCGGCCAACGTCATGCTCTACGCCAATCACTATCGCCATGCCTATCCTCCTGGCCCGGCCTTTCAGCCCGCCTGGATGCCACCGCGCTCCATCGCCATCGACTCCCTGTTCGATGACGCCCCGGTGCCGATGCTGTGGACGCTCGATCCGGCAATGCAGAAGCACAAGGCTCTGTTGCTGGACAGCATGAGTGACCTGTCGCCGCGAGCCAATCGTCGCCAGCAGCGACGACGGGCCAGGCGAGCCGGATTCACTCCGACGTTTGCCGCGGAGCGGGATCCCTATTTTCAGTCTGCCGTGCGCTCCACCGAATTCTTCCGGGTGTTGCCCGGTCAGACCTTCGTCGACGGGTGGTTGCGGCGCCTCGACGCCGACCAGGGGGCGCCGTGACGGGGAGGCTGTGACGCTGATAGGGCTGGTCAGCAGCGTTTTCCACAGTCGTCTGGCAGCGCCGAGCTCACGCTTTCGCAACGAACCTTTCTCTCTGGCCTTGTTGGAAGGGGAACGATTGGAACCCCAAGACGAATTCAGATATGGCGATAAGCGATAAATGCCCAACCTCAAGCTACGTTGAAAAGAGGCATGAAAGAGTGTGTTCATCGAGGAGGTCGAGATGCGTAACCACGGCTTTATCTGCGTTACTTGCGGTGTGCAGTATCCACCGAGCGAATCACCGCCGGAGCACTGCGAGATTTGCGAAGACGAGCGTCAGTACGTGCCTGTCGAAGGGCAGCGCTGGGCGACGCCGAGCGAGCTGGCGGCCAACCATGCCAATACTTTCCGCCATATGGCGCCGGGGCTAATGGCGCTGGCAACCACGCCGCATTTCGCCATCGGGCAGCGCGCCTTTCTGGTGCGTACACCCGCCGGCAATGTGCTATGGGACTGTCTCACGCTACTCGACGAGGCGACCATCGAGATCATTGACGGCCTGGGTGGGCTAGACGCCATCGTGCTGTCTCACCCGCATTACTTTTCCACCATGGCGGATTGGGCCCAGGCGTTCGATTGCCCGGTTCATGTTCACGCCGCGGATCGTGAATGGGTCGCCGTGCCGGATGCGCGAATCGAGTTCTGGGAAGGGACGTCGCGCGAGATATGGCCCGGCGTCGACGTTCATTGCCTGGGCGGTCATTTCCCCGGTGCCAGCGTGCTGCACTGGCCCGAGCATGAAGTTCTACTGACTGGCGACACGCTGCTGGTGACCCCGGACCGCATGGCATCGTTCATGTGGTCCTACCCCAACAATATTCCGCTCGATGCGAACACGGTCGAGAGCATCGCCCGGCAGCTCAGGCCGCTCGCTTTCGACAGCGCCTACTCAGCCTTCTGGGGCCGCGAAATCCTGATCGATGCCAAGCACGTCGTCGAGGAATCCGCGCAACGTCACTGTCGTGCCGTTCGCGGCGAGTAACGGGGATCGTGGCCGATCAGTTCTCGGAAGCCGAGCGAGCCTGAGTCTCTCTCTCACGTTCGCCGGCGCCGCTGATATCGATATCCACTTCGACCATCATGCCGGGACCGATCAGCTCGGTGGGGCCGTCGTCGAAACGGATACGCACGGGAATCCGTTGAGTGATCTTGGTGAAGTTCCCGGAGGGGTTGGGGTCCGGTAACAGCGCGAACTGGCTGGTAGCGGCGCGGCCGATGACGACGACATGACCACTGAAGGTCTGATCAGGGAAGGCATCGACGGTAATGGCAACTGGCTGACCGATGCGCAGCGCGCCGATATCGGTTTCCTTGATGTTGGCCTCGACCCATAGCTTCGAGGGATTGTGCATCATCAGGATCGGCTGGCCGGCGCTAACGTACTCGCCCTGATCGATGAGCGTCTTGTTGATCACACCATCGATGGGACTGTCGATCTGAAGATCGGCGATGCGAAGTTGCTCTTCATCCAGCTTGGCCTGGGCTTCGGCCAGCTCCTGGCGGGCAATTCGTACTTGCTGGCGCAGTACATCGGGATTGGGTAGCGGCATCTGCGAGCCGTTGATGAAGCCGACCTGGGCATTGTCCGACAGCGCCTGACTGACCTGAACCTCCCGCTGCGCCTGGGCGTGCTCGGCGAGAGCAGCCTGATAAGCGTAGTAGTCCTGGTCACGGCGCTGCTCGGAGATCGAGCGTTTTTGATAGAGCGTATCGGTGCGCTTGAAATCCTTTTCGGCTTGGGTCAGCCGTGCTTGAGCGGCATTTTCGGCGGCTTTACTGGCCTCGAGTTGGCGCCGCGTCAGGTTCATGCCGCCTGTTAGCTGCTTCTCGGCCATCGCCAGCCGGGCCTGCTCGTAATCCAGCCGCGCTTGTTGCGTCGCGGCATTGGCCGTCATTGCCTCGAGTTTACGCTGATCCGGCTTGTTGTAGAGTGCCGCCACGGCATCGCCGTGCTGCAGCGTGTCGCCCTCGGTGAGCGTGAAGTTAGTCACCCAACCGCCGAGACGGCTGCTGACGGTCACCTGATCCGCCATGACGCGGGCATCCTGAGCGCTGACATGCGACAGACGATGGGCAATGGCCAGGCCGATCCAGATCAGACACAGCACCACGACGATGGCGAGGATCAACAACTTGAGGCTGCGGGGCAGGCGGCGCTTGGCAGGTCGGGAGTCGGCAGTCATGGCGTGAATGGATCCTTCGAAAGTCGGGTGAACAAAAGTCGGGTGAACAGAAGTCAGATGAGCAAGATCAGGTGCGCGGCAAGCCCCGCCAGCGGCTGAGCAGTATCGAGGGGATCACCACCAGAAGCAGGCTTCCGATCAGGATCCAGAAGCCATCCTGATAGGCGAGAATCGAGGCCCATATTGCCTCGATGCGGCCCATCAGGTAGCCGGCCATGGCCTGCTGGTGAGTGTCCGGCACGCCAAGGCGGCCTACCAGATCGCCAAGCTGGCCCAGCTGTTGGCGGGCGATGGCGTTGTCGGCGTTGACGCCGGCGTTCAGAATCTGGCCGTGAAAGGCGGTCTGACGATCGAGCAGTATGACCAGCCCCGCCGTACCCAGTGCGCCACCCAGCTGCAGCGCGAAATTGATCGCGCCAGAACCGTGGCCGGTGAGATGGCCCGGTAGCCCGGCGATGGCATTGGATAACGTCGGCGGCGGGAACGAGGCCATACCGATGGAGAGAATACCCATTGCCATGGCGAGATAGAAAAACGAGGTGTTCCAGTCCATCTGCGCCATCAGCCATACCGAGAACAGCGTGCAGGCGAGGCCCGGCAGCGTAATCCAGTGGGGCGGATAGCGATCGCTCAGCCACCCGACCAGGGGTACCAGAATGCCGAGCACGGCGGTGGAGGGCAGGAAGATCTGGCCGGCGGTGATCGGGCTATAATGCAGCACCGCCTGCACGAATTGCGGCAGCAGGTACATGATGCCGTAGAAGGTGCCGCCGAACAGGCACATCGCCAGCGTGCCGACGACGAACAGACGATTGCGAAAGATCGCCAGATCGAGCAGCGGATGCGCGCTACGCCGCTGCCAGGCGATGAATGCCGATCCGCAGAGCACCGAGACCAGGATCAGTTCCGGCACCCGTGGATCGTACCAGCCCCAGCGCTGGCCGTTGGATAGCGCGGCGAGCAGGGAAAACACGGCCACGAACAACAGCACTACACCGGCCCAGTCGAACGGCGGACGCGGACCCTTCTGTTCGCGAGTCGGCAGGAAGAAAAGCCCCATGACGATGGCTGCGGCGCAGATCGGCAGCGTGACGAAGAACACGTAGCGCCAGGTGAAATGTTCCACCAGCCAGCCGCCGACCACGGTCGCCAGGGTCAATGGCAGCCCCAGACACATGCCGTACATGGCGGTCGCCATGCCTCGCCCTCCCGGCGGATAGGCAGCAAACAACGCCTGCATGGCGACCGGACGAATCAGTCCGGTCATGCCGCCCTGAATGATCCTGGCAGCGATCAGCGCGGCCATTCCCTGACCCAGCCCGCCGAGTATCGAGGCCGCGATAAATGTCAACAGCAGTCCCACGAAAGTGGCCCGCTGCCCCACCGCGGCGACTAGCCAGGGGGCGACCAGCAGCGAGACGGTGGTCGAGGCCAGAAAGCCGGTGGAGAGCCACTGAACCTGAGAATCGCTCATGCCGAAGGCGCCCTTGATATAAGGGATGGCCACATTAACGATGGTGATCGACATGCCCAGTGCTACCAACCCCAGCATCACGGTCAATGTGACCCATAGTCGATAGCGTGGGCCGTAGCGCTCGAACAACTGCTCGACCTGGGTCATGCGTCGTCACCTGTGCTATCGATGGCAGCGGCTGTGTGATTCGTGGAAGGCAATGGGTGTGTCCTTGATCAATTCATTGACACGCTACGCTGCTGGCTCCACCCGTATCGCCGAGGGAGTCAGTATCGAACCTGTGCAGGAAGCTGCGACGAACGCCGGTGGCAAGGTATGAAGGTCCGGCAACGAAGGAAGCAGGCAAATCGATAACGCGTCTATTTTTTGCTCGCTAAGCGATTATCCCGATTCCGTTGTCTGGTTTTCAAGGTGCTTGCGACTAAGGTCGCAAGACGCGAGGCGTTGTCGGTATCGGACTCAGTGCCGGTCAACTGTTGGTATCGATCAACTGGGGGTATCGATCAATGGAAGCGATAGCGCCGATCGACACCGGATCGTCTACGCTAGACAATTACGTTTATCGACGACGCTGCCGTGCAGAGAGTGTTTCTTTCAGTGGCGTCGTGTTCTCGAAAGGCCGTGTTTTCGAAAGGAGGTATGTCATGCCCATGCCCGATTCTCCCGTTTGGCTGATAACGGGTTGTTCCACCGGTTTTGGCCGCGAACTGGCGAAATTGATCATCGAACAAGGAGGAAACGTCGTCGCGACGGCGCGCTCCCGCGAGCGAGTGGCTGATCTGACCGAAGGTGTCGAGGACCGGGTTCTGGCGCTAGCGCTGGACGTTACCGACGCGGTCCAGATCAATGAAGTCGTCTCTGCGGCAAATGACAAGTTCGGACGCATCGATGTACTGGTCAATAACGCGGGTTACGGTTATCAGGCGTCCTGCGAGGAGGGCGAGGAGAGCGCCATTCGTGCCCAGTTCGACGCCAACGTCTTTGGCTTGTTCGCGATGACGCGAGCAGTACTGCCCGGGATGCGCGAACGCCGCGTCGGTCATGTCATCAGCATCAGTTCGGTGGCCGGATTCATCGGCTTCCCAGGCTCCGGATACTATGCCGCCAGCAAGCATGCGGTGGAAGGGTGGTCCGATTCACTCAAGGCCGAGGTCGAGCCGCTGGGCATTCACGTCACCTGTGTCGAACCGGGGCCGTTTCGCACCGACTGGGCCGGGCGCTCACTGCAGCAGACGCCGAGTCAGCTCGACGATTACGCCGAAACGGCCAAGGCCCGCATGGCGGGGACCAGCGGAAACAGCGGCAAGCAGCCGGGCGACCCGGTGCGTGCCGCTCAGGCGATGATGGATCTGGTCGCGCATCCGCAGCCGCCGCGCCATCTGGTGCTGGGAGCATGGGGCGTTGACAAGGTGATCGAGGATCTCGAGGAGACGCTCGCAGAAGTCCGCGAATGGCGTGCGGTGGGCGAGGCAACCGACTATCCGGAAAACTGAACGAGGCTATGAATCCGAGACTATGAAATCAAGGCTATGAATCCATAGCCGGGCCGGAACGACCGGCGCCAAACTAGAAACGCCCCTCCATGGAGGGGCGTTTTCGTTATCCGGAGCGTGTGCTTACGAATAGGTCCTCGCCTCATTCTGAGCTGAAGGACGCGGGTTGGTGACCCGCGAACCGCGAAAGCCGTAGAAGGCGATGAACAGGTAGCAGATCAGCGGCAACACGAAGGCGTGATGAATGCCCACGGTGTCGGCGATCGCGCCTTGGGCGACCGGTAAAATAGCGCCACCGACGATGGCCATGATCAGCAAACTGGACGCTTTACTGGTCAACGGGCCGAGCTTGGCGATGCCGAGGGTGAAGATGGTCGGGAACATGATCGAGTTGAACAGGCCAATGGCGACGATGCTCCACATGGCGATGTGACCGGACGTCAGCATGGTAGTTAGCACCAGTAGTCCCGCAACGACCGCAAACAGGCCGAGCAGCAGACTGGGGCGGAATTTCTGCATTAACGCCGAGCCGATGAAGCGGCCGATCATGGCGCCGCCCCAGTAGTAGGCAACATAGCTGGCGGCACTACTTTCGCTCATGTTGCCGATTTCCGGCAGCGAAATGTAGTTGATCAGAAAGCTGCCGATGGAGACCTCGGCGCCGACATAGGCAAAGATGCCGATCACGCCGAACAGCACGTGGGGGTGGCGCAGGGCCTCGGCGGCGGTGACGTTCTCGGTCGAGCCGTCGTCGCGGGCCTGATCCTTGAAGTTGGGTAGTTTCCAGAGGTAGATCACCACCGCAAGGACGGTGAGTACGGCGGCGAGTAGCAGGTAGGGGAGCTGTACGCTCTGGGCCTGCTGGACCTTGTAAGCCATTCGATCGGCGGCCGCCATGTCCGCCAGTTCACCGGCGCCCAGTACTGTCGCACCCAGAATCAACATGCCGCCGAAGTAGGGCGCCAGCGTCGTGCCCAGCGAGTTGAATGCCTGTGCCAGATTGAGCCGGCTGGAGGCGGAACCGTCCGGACCCAAGAGGCTGAAATAGGGATTGGCAGCGACCTGCAGCATGGTAACGCCGCTGGCCAGCACGAACAGCGCGGTCAGAAATAGCGGGTAGGAAGGCGCCCGGGCAGCCGGGTAGAACATCACCATCTGCCGATCCGCGCGATGAGCGACTCTAGTCTCGGTGCGGCACTTCGCGATGCGATCAAAGCCGATACGTTGTCGCTGATTGCCTTCCAGTTCGGCATGTACGTGTGGATGTTGATCGCCCTCTACGGCTGGCTGGGAGAGATGAATGCGTTCACGGCGCCGTTCTGGTTCATGATGCAGATTGCCATGCTGGTTGGCTTCGTTACTTCGTATCCTGCCAATTGGGTGCTGATCAATCGGGGTATCAAGCACGGCATGTAAAACTGCCTGATGGGGCAGATGAGTGATGACGCAGATGAAGCGTCGCGATTCTGATATCGTCGCGAGGCTTCTTCATCGCGCCAGGTTTGCGCTGGCGCCTATCTGCAGGTGTCAGCATGGTTCTGCGTCCGCACACGCGCTCTTCTCTTCCCTCATCGCTCGTTCAGGCGTCCCTGCCTTGGGGCGCGCTGTCGCTTCTATGGCTCGTCGGGCTGTACATGCGTCTGCCGATCCTGATCGCGCCACCGCTGGCCGGTGAGATCGCCGAGGCGCTCTCGCTGGGCAGTGCGGCGGTGGGCGCGCTGACGACGGTACCCTATGTGGTGCTGGCGTTGAGCATGATGCTGGCGGTGCGCTTCGCCCGGCGCATCGGCATGCTGAGGGCGTTGACGCTGGCCTTGGCGGTCGTGGCGTTGGGGTCCGGTGCGCGCGGGCTGACGCTCTCCGCCCCCGTTCTGTTCACGGCGTCTGTCGTCATGGGGCTCGGACTGGCGGTCATGCAGGTCACGGTGCCCGCGTTGCTGCGGGATTGGACGCCGAGCCATCTGGGGTTGGGCAGCGCGATCTACCTCAATGGCATGACGGTGGGCGAATTGCTCGGCGCCGGAGGCACGCGCCCCGTCGTGCTGACGCTGGCCGGCGATAGCTGGCAGATGGCGCTGCTGCTGTGGTCGTTGCCGGCGTTGGTGATCGTCGTATTGCTGGCGGTGCGTCTTCGCAAGAGCTCGCGACGTGGCAAGGGCGCGGCAGTATCCGAGGCGGTGCCGTCCCGTTCGCTTTCACTACGCTCAGCGCGCGTATGGCTGATGGGCGTGCCGTTGGCGGCCTCGATAGGGCTGTTCATGGGGACCAACGCTTACCTCAGCAGCATTCTCGAGGCTCGCGGGGAAGCCGAACTGCTGACGCTGGCACTGCTGTTCTACAACGCAAGCCCTCTGGCAGCGTCGCTGGTCATGCTGTGGCGAGGACGACGCTGGATCACCCGACGCCGGCCGCTAGGCATCTTCGCCGCGCTCGGCGTGCTGGGGCTACTGGGTTTTCTGGGGATGGAGGGCTGGCCGGCGCTGATCGCGCTGGTGATTTCTGGGTTCGGCATTACCCTCGAACTCACCTTGATCATGGCGCTGCCGCCGTGTCTGGAGCGAGGTGAAGCGGTGGCTTCCTTGACTGCCGGGATGTCATTCGTCGGCTACTCCATGGCCTTCGTCATGCCGATGATCGGCGGCTGGCTAGCGGAGGCATTCTCTCATGAAAGCCTCGCTCTCTGGCCGATGCTGCTGTTTGCCACCCTGAGCCTCGTTGCGGTCTATCGTATGCCGCTTTCGGCGAGCGGTGACGAAGGGGCGGAAGTAGAGCGGCAGGCGTGACGAGGGCGAGATTGCCTCCTAAACTTTTCCGGAGTATCAAAGCCCCGATATCAGAATCCGAGGAGGACACCATGGCCGTGCCGCAGCCGGAAACGCTACGCTTCGATGCCGACGAGACCAGCGGTTTTCCCAACTCCCCGCTGCCAGTATTGATCTATCGTCAGGTTCTCGTTATCTCGGGAAAAGTTCCGGCGAAAGATCCGGCGGCAGAATTCGAGGCGCTGTTCGCTCGTCACCAATGGCCGCCGCAGTGGCGTTATGGACTCTACGATTTCGACCATTTTCATTCCACCGCGCATGAAGCGTTGGGTGTCTTTCGCGGCCAGGCGCACGTTCGACTCGGAGGCCCCAGCGGGAGCGAGCACGATATCGTCGCGGGCGACGTGCTGGTGCTGCCCGCGGGCGTGGGTCATGCCTGCCTCGAGGCCCGCGACGATTTCACCATGGTTGGTGCCTATCCGCCGGGGCAGTCATGGGAAGTGGAGCGAGGTGATCCCGCCGAACTCCCCCACGCTCGAGTGCGAGTCGCCGAGGTGTCTATGCCCGCCGACGATCCCGTGGGTGGCGATCTGCTTTCGCTGTGGCATTGAACTGCATGGAACCGGAGCTGAACCGGGGATCTCGGGGTGCTGAAAAGATCGCGGCGTTAACCTGGCTTCAATCGGCTCGTCTTTGAATTTCGGAGCGTCGTCTATAGTCAAAGAACGACACTTTCTTATTCAAGGATCACTTCGATGTCCGATTCTCACTCCGTCGCCGTGCTGGGTTTGGGTGCCATGGGTCACGCCTTTGCCGCCAATCTGCTGAAAGCCGGTTTCAACGTCACCGTGTGGAATCGCTCGGCCGACAAGGCAAAGGATCTCGTCGAGAATGGCGCGCGCCTTGCCGAATCTCCCGCCGATGCGGTGGGCCAGGCCAATGCCGTGATCACGATGTTGCCGGATCTCGCGGTAACGCGAGAGGTGCTACTGGGTGATAGCGGTGCGTTGGCCGCGATGCCCGCCGGTGCGACGCTGATCCAGATGGGCACGCTGGGTGTGGCCGAGATAGATCGGTTGATCACCGAAGCCAACAAGGCTCGCAATGACGTTGTCTTCATCGATGCGCCGGTGTCGGGGACCAAGTCGCCCGCCGAACGAGGGGAGGTGGAAATACTGGCGAGCGGCGAGCGGGATCGCGCGGATGCCGAGGTCGGGCCGATCTTCGATGTACTGGGCAAGAAAACCCACTGGCTGGGTCAGGCCGGCCAGGGAATGCGCATGAAGATCGTCGTCAATGCCTGGCTGATCTCGATGATGCAAGGTATCGCCGAGACTGCGCAGTTGGCCGACGACGTCGGCTTTTCCACCGACGAGGTATGGCAGGTTCTCGAGCGTGGGCCGCTGGCCGTCCCTTACATGAAACTCAAGTTCGACATGATCGGCAGCGGCAACTTCGATCCGCAAATGGCGCTGCGATGGGGGGCCAAGGATGCGGGGCTGGCACTGGAGGCCGGACATACTGAGGCGCTGCCACTGCTGAAGCAGACCCGCAATCAATGGGACGAGGCGGTCGATGCCGGCCATGGCGACCAGGACATCGCTTCGATCTACGCCTATCTGGAAAAGCGCCGGCACGCTTGAGAAACGAAGCTTGCCAGTGATATTGCCGAGCTGGCCGGGCCGGAATGCATGCATGCCGACCCGGCGAGTTTCACGTCAGATATTCAAGCCTGTGGTTTCATCCACACCCAGATGCACGTTCATGTTCTGAACGGCCGATCCCGCGGCGCCCTTGCCGAGATTGTCCAGCCGCGACACCAGACAGACCCGCTCTTCATTGCCGAACACGAACAGGTCGACCCGATTGGTATCGTTGGCGCCTTGCACGTCGAAGAAACCGTTGTCCAGATTGTCGAGCGCCTCGAACGGCCGCACCCGGACGAACGGCTCGTCGGCGTAGTGCGTGCGGTAGGCCTCGAGCAGGTCTTCCGCCCGCACTTCCGCTTTGAGATGAGAGAGTTGCAGCGGCACGCTGACCATTAGCCCTTTCAGAAAAGGGCCGACGATCGGCGAGAACACCGGCGGCTGAGCCAGTCGGCCGTGCTGCTGCATTTCCGGCAGATGCTTGTGGACGAGCGCCATCGCGTAAGGGCGCGGTGCATTCAGGCCGCCATCACTGTCATTTTGATAGTCCGCGATCATCGACTTGCCGCCGCCGCTGTAACCGGTCAGCGAAAATGCGGAGAGTGGATAGTCTGCCGGCAGCAGCCCGGCATCGATCAGCGGGCGAATCAGCAAAATGAAGGCGCTGGCGTGACAGCCGACATTGGCGATGCGCTTGCTGGCACGGATGCGGTCGCGCTGGCCCTCGTCGAGCTCCGGCAGCCCGTAGACCCAGCTCGGATCGGTCCGAAACGCTGTGCTGGCATCGATCAGGCAGGTGTTGGGGTTCTCGACCATCGCCGCCGCTTCGCGGGAAGCAGCGTCCGGCAGGCACAGGAAAGCGACGTCAGCGGCATTCAAAAGGCGTGCGCGCTCGGCCGGATCCTTGCGCTTGCCGCTGTCGATACGCAGCAGCTCGATATCGTCACGTGCCTGGAGATAGTCGAACAGCCGCAGGCCGGTGGTGCCTTCCTGTCCGTCGACATAGACTTTAAACAAGTCCCTGGATGCCATGAGCGTGCTTTCCTGCCGTTGATCTTTAACGAGTCGTAATGGCGATATTGTGCGGTTTTCGCGTCAGCTTGTCATGCCGTTGAGCGGCCTGGCCGCCAGTCGGGATTCGCCCTGGCACTCCTGCGCGCAGTGCTCGATCCGGCGGCACGCCTCGCGCAGGCGTTCGGCCTCCACCGTCAGGCTCAGCCGCACGAAACCGGCCGCGGAGGCACCGAAAGCCTCGCCGGCGAGTACCGAGACGCCATGCTCGTCGAGCAGACGATCGGCAAACGCGTGGGTACTGAGTCCGGTGGCGCGAATATCGATCATCATGAACATCCCCGCAGCCGGGGGCAGCGTGGCAACGATCTCGCTGTCGCGCAGCGTCTCGACCACGGCATCGCGGCGCTGGCGGTAGGTCTCGCGCATCGTGGCGAGTGACGCCGGCGGCTCGTCGAAGGCGGCGATGGCCGCATCCTGAATGAACGGCTGACAGCCGTAGAGCATGCACAGGGCGAGATTGACCAGATGCGACATCAGCGCCTGGGGGCCGACTACCCAGCCGAGACGCCAGCCGGTCATGGCGTGGGACTTCGACAGGCTGCTGATGACCACGGTGCGTTCACGCATGCCCGGCAGAGTGTCCGGACTGGCGTGTTCGCCATCGAAGATCAGGTCGGCGTAGACGGCATCGACGATCAGCCATAGATCGTGCTCGCGGCACAGCGCGGCGATCGACTCCCACATTGCCGGCGTCAGGCACTGGCCGGTGGGGTTGTGCGGGCTGTTGATCAGAATCGCCTTTGTGCGTGACGTGATCGCCGTTTCGATATCTGCCGTCCGCGGCTGGAAGCCGTCATCGGCGGGCAGAGGAGCCCACACCGGCGCGGCGCCGGTGGACTGGACAACGGCCTCGTAAGTGACGTAGGCCGGTTCGGGAATGATCACCTCGTCACCCGGATCGAGCAGGCACTGCGCCGTGGCGTAGAGCCCGCACTGCGCACCGGCGAGTACCGCAACGTTGTGGACATCGGTATCGGCATGGCCGCCGTGGCCACGGTGAAAGGCCGCAATGCGCTCGCGCAGAGCCGGTTTGCCCTGCACATCGGTGTAGTGAGTGGCGCCGCCGCGCAGACTGGTGACGGCCGCCTCGACGATGGAAGGCGGCGTATCGAAATCGGGATCGCCCACCGACAGGATGATGACGTCTTCGCCGCGGGCCTGACGCGCCTTGGCGCGAAAGTGAATGTTCCAGGCGCTGGCACCCTCGCCGGCGATACGTTGCGTCAACTGGGCATAGCGGGGGGAGGTAGCATCTGTATGAGAATCTTGTGGTCGATCTGAGCGCATGGTCGTCCCGTAATCGCGATTCGCCTTGGAAGGCAGGCTGATAGGAACAGACTAACGATTACGCGCCTCGACGAACAGCCGCAGCGTGGCAAGCGCTCGTCGTGATAAGTCAATATCGCGGCGTCTAACGACAACCGGTGAGCCGGTTCGGCGCCCACAATGAGTGCATCGCAACGCACCCTCAGGTGCACTCATACACTGCCCCGCGCCGCGACCGGTTCGGGGTCGGACCGAGAGGCTCTTTCATGAATCGCGACGTCATTTTGACCTGTGCCGTGACCGGCGCCGGCGACACGGCCGGCAAACATCCGGATCTTCCGATCACCCCCAAACAGATCGCCGACAGCGCGCTGGATGCCGCCCGTGCCGGCGCCAGCATCGTCCATCTTCATGTTCGCGACCCGGAGACCGGCGCTGTCAGCCACTCGACGGATCACTTCCGTGAAGTGGTCGAGCGCATCCGCGAATCCGACGTCGATGCGGTGATCAACATCACCGCCGGCGGTGGTGGTGATCTGTTTCCCGAGATTCGCGATGGCGTGATTCACGGGCTCGAGGGCACCGATCTGCAGACCGCGGCGGAGCGTCACCACCCGGTGGGCGAGCTGCTACCGGAACTCTGCACGCTGGACTGCGGCAGTCTCAACTTCGGCGATATGGTCTACCTCAACAGCGCCGACTGGCTGCGTGAACATGCGCGTCTGATCCAGCAGGCCGGGGTCAAGCCGGAGCTCGAATGCTTCGATCTCGGCCACGTGTGGTTCGCGCGTCAGCTGGTCGAAGAAGGGCTGATCGACGGCGATCCGCTGTTCCAGCTTTGTCTGGGCATTCCCTGGGGCGCCGAAGCCGACACCGAAACCATGCTGACGATGCGCAACAAGTTGCCGGAAAACGCGATCTGGTCGGCATTCGGCATCGGTCGCCAGCAGTTTCCGATGGCCGCGCAGTCGATGGTGATGGGCGGGCACATGCGTGTGGGTCTGGAGGACAATCTCTACCTGAGCAAGGGCGTCTTTGCCACCAACGCGCAGCTGGTCGAGCGTGCCGCTACCATCGCCGAGAACCTCGGCGGCAAGGTACGTACGCCGCAACAGACCCGAGACAGCCTGAAGCTGCGCCAGCCCTGATTGCCGCCTGAATTCTCGCCATTGTTCGCGAACGCGGCTCGGATATCTCTCGAGTGCGCGTTCGCCGATCCTCTTTCTTCGCACCGTCCTGGAGTGTCTCAATGACTGCTTCCGAACTTCCCCGCAACGTCGCCGTGATCGGTACCGGCGTGATCGGCAACGGCTGGATCGCCCGCGCGCTGGCCGCTGGCTGTCGAGTCACCGCTTTCGACCTCGACCCCGCCGCACCGGAGCGCACCCGTGCTTTCGTCGCGCGCGCCTGGCCGGCGCTGGAGCGGCTCGGCCTGGCCGATGACGCCGATCAAAGCGCGCTGACCTTCGCCGCTTCGCTCGAAGCGACGGTCGAGAACGCCGATCTGATTCAGGAGAACGTGCCCGAGCGCCTGGCGCTCAAGCACGACGTGCTGAGCCAGCTCGATGCGCTGGCCGCGCCCGGCGTGGTGATCGGCTCCTCGACCTCCGGCATCAAGCCGAGCGATCTGCAGTCGGCCTGCACCCGCGAGCCCGGCCGCGTGATCGTGGCGCACCCGTTCAATCCGGTCTATCTGCTGCCGCTGGTGGAGCTGGTGGGCGGCGAGCACACCGCGCCGGTGGTGACCGAGCGTGCCCAGGCGCAATATGCCGCGCTGGGCATGCGCCCGCTGGTGGTGCGCCGCGAGATCGAGGGTCACGTGGCCGATCGCCTGATGGAAGCGCTGTGGCGCGAGGCGCTGCATCTGGTCAACGACGGTGTCGCCACCACTGAAGAGATCGATGCCGCCGTGGTCTACGGCTGCGGTCTGCGCTGGTCGTTGATGGGCACCTTTTTGACCTTCCATCTGGCCGGCGGTGATGGCGGCATGCGTCACATGCTGCACCAGTTCGGCCCGGCGCTGAAACTGCCGTGGACCAAGCTGGAAGCGCCGGAGCTGACCGACGAGCTGATCGATAAGGTGGCCGATGGCTGCGAGCATCAGGCCGCGGGGCGTAGCGTCGCCGAGCTCGAGACACGCCGCGATGCGTTTCTCACCGAGCTGCTCGAGCTGACTCAGAAGTACTGGCCGGAGGCCGAAGGGCTCCAGGGCCGAATTTAATTAACGAGGCGCATCTGATGACCACGATGTTGGACGAGCCGTTGTTCAAGACCCGGGTGCAGGACGCTTGGGTCGACTACAACGGCCACATGAACGATGCCGAGTACGCCCGCGTGTTCTCGCTGGCGGTGGAGGCGCTGATGGATCGCATCGGTCTCGACGAGGCCGGTCGCGCCGAGCATGGCTACACGATCTACACCCTCGAGACGCATCTCTGCTATCGCCAGCAAGTGCATCGTGGCGAGGCGTTGGCGGTGGTATTGACGCTGCTCGACAGCGATACCAAGCGCCTGCACGTGCTGTTCACGCTGATCAACGCCGACGGCGATACCCTGGCGACCAGCGAGCAGATGCTGATGGGTATCGACGTGGCCAGCGGCCGCCCGACACCTTTCCCTGAACCGGTGGCCAAGGCGGTCGCTGCGCTACCGGCCGCTGGCGATGAGTGGCCGAGTGCCGCCGGACGCAAGATCGGCATTCGCCGGTCTTGACCTGGCTCTCGAATCGTCAGCGAAACCCGTGCTCTAGACTGGCTTCGAATGCAATTTGGGGACGAGTCACGGTCTTGATCTAGCTCGAATCTTGCTCCGGGGTGGGGGAAAGGCGCCGTGACGCACTCGGCGCTTCTCCGTAGCGCTGGCGATAGGCGCGGGAGAAACTCGAGGCCGAGCTGAAGCCACACGCCAGGCCGATGCTCAGGATGTCACGATCGGTCTCCTCGAGCAGGTGTCTGGCGCGGTCCAGACGTAGCTCGAGATAATAATCTCTTGGGCGCTTGCTCAGTTCGTCGAGAAACAGACGCTGGAGCTGACGCAGCGACAGGCCGATCCTGGCGCTGAGTTCCGTCATCGACAGCGGCTGTTCGAGGTGCTGCTCCATCAGTGCAACGGCATCGACCAGCGGGCGGCGGTGCGTGCCTAGGCGTTTTGCCAGTGGCAATCGCTGGTGGTCCTGGCGCGGGCGCAGGCGGGCATGGATCAGTTGTTCGGAAACATCATCGGCCAGGCCCTGACCATGACGACTGGCGATCATGCTCAACGTCATGTCCATGGCGGCAGCACCGCCGGCGCAGGTGAAACGGCGTGCATCGATCTCGAATAGCGATTCGACGGCGTCGAGTCCGGGAAAGCGCTCGCGAAAGGCGGGCAGACTTTCCCAGTGCAGTGTCAAACGATGGCCATCTAGAAGGCCGACCTCGGCGAGTATCAGCGGACCGGTATCGATGCCACCCAACAAGCAACCCTCGCTGGCCTGGCGATGCAGCCATTGCGAAAGCCGTCGCGAGAGATCGCGCTCGGGTTCGAAACCGGCGCAGACGGCTAGTGTCGGAAGAGAGGGGGCATCGACCAGGCCGCAATCGACCAGCAGGGTCATGTCGTTGCTGGCGGTGACGGGCTGGCCGTCTTCGCTGATCAGCAGCCACTGATAGAGCTCACGGCCAGCCAGACGATTGGCGATCCGCAGCGGCTCTACCGCCGAGAAGAACGCCAACATCGAAAAGCGCGGGATCAGAAGAAATCCCACGGGCTCGGGGAAAGGCCCTGCGTAGTCCAGGCGCATGTTTTGTCACTCCAATATTACAAAATAAAACAATGATTTTGTTAGGGTTTTTATCAGTTTCGTGAGCTCATGGTGACAAAAACGCAACGCGAAACACTTTGCCCAAGGATTTAACATGCAAACACCGGTACTTGCCTTTGACGTGTACGGGACGCTGGTGGATACGCTGGGTGTCGTCGCTACCCTCAATGCCCGTATCGGCAATGAGGCCGCCGCTTTCGCTGCCCGCTGGCGCGACAAACAGCTCGAATTCGCCTTTCGCCGCGGATTGATGGGCGCCTACGCCGACTTCTCCCAGTGTAAACGGGAAGCGCTGGATCTGGTCGATCAGGAGTGGGGTACACGCTTCAACGAAGAATTCAAGCAGAGTCTGATGGCGGCTTACCGCCGCTTGCCGGCTTTCAGCGAGGTTCCTGCCGCGCTCGAGCGCATTCGCGGACTGGGCGTGCGCTGCGTGGCGTTCTCCAACGGCAGCCGCCAGAGTGTCGAGTCGCTGTTCGACAATGCCGGCTTGTTGGCGATGTTCGACGATATCATCAGCGTCGAGGAAGTGCGCTGCTTCAAGCCCGATGCGGTCGTTTACGCGCACTTGAGACAGCGTACGCACAGTCGCCCTGAGAATACCTGGCTGGTATCCAGCAACCCCTTCGATATCATCGGCGCGCGCTATGCCGGCCTGCGCGCAGCCTGGATCCAACGTAACCCCAAGACGCCGTTCGAACCGTGGGGGGATCCTCCCGATATGATGGCGCCTGATCTGGAAGCGCTGGCCGATCAGTTCCAAACGATGTTGAAGCGTGAGGGAACGCTTCAGGGCTGAGTCGGGCTACGACGGTCTAACGGCGCGAATGCCGGAAACTGGCTACGCTGCGAGTATGGCCGATTCGATGGGTGAGACTTGCAGAATTTTGACGCACCGCCAGCGCTGCGTTGGCTGGCTCGTCTGTCTTGTGCTGGGCGCCATCGTAGCAGTGACGACCTTGGCGCAGCAGTCTGTGAATCAGGCGCTGGTGCTGACGCTGGACGACAGCATCAATCCGGCAACGCGGGATTATGTCGAGCGCGGCATTCAGCGTGCCGAATCGATCGACGCCGAACTCCTGGTCATCGAACTCGATACGCCCGGCGGGCAGGTCGAATCGATGCGTCGGCTGGCCCAGACGATACTTGCCGCCAAGGTGCCGGTGGTGACTTACGTCACCCCGAGCGGAGCGCGGGCGGCCAGCGCCGGTACCTATCTGCTCTATGCCAGCCCCGTGGCCGCCATGACTCCCGGCACGCATCTGGGCTCGGCCACGCCGGTAACGTTGGGAGGAGGCGCGAAAGAGGGCGCAGACGAGGACACCAACGATCAGGCGATGCGCCACAAGATGATCGAGGATGCCGTGGCCACGATCCGTGGCTACGCCGAGCGTCATGGACGCAACGCTGACTGGGCCGAGCAGGCCGTGCGCGAAGCGGCCAATCTCAGCGCGAGGGATGCACTCGATCGCAACGTCATCGATGTGGTGGCCACGGATCTCGAAGATTTGATGGCGCAGTTGGAGGGTAAGCAGGTCACGCTGGAAGACGGTGTCACGACGCTTTCGACCCAGGGTATCGAGCTAGTCCGCGAAGCGCCGGATTGGCGCACGTCTCTGCTGTCGTTCATCGCCAACCCCACTATCGCCTACGGGCTGCTGTTGATCGGCTTCTACGGACTGGTGTTCGAACTCGCCAGCCCGGGTACCCTGGTTCCAGGCGTCATCGGCGGTATCAGTCTGCTGCTGGGGCTGTTTGCCTTTCAGGTGCTGTCGATCGATCTGACGGGGCTGGGATTGGTGCTGCTGGGCTTGGCGATGATCGTCGGCGAGGCCTTTTTGCCCAGTTTCGGTGCGCTCGGTGCAGGCGGTATCGCCGCCTTCGTGATCGGTTCCATCCTGCTGATGGATGAGGCCAATAGCGCCGTGGCTTGGCCGCTGATCGGCGGCACGGCGCTGGTGGCCGCCGGTTTTCTGCTGTGGGGCGTGGTACGTCTGATGGGCGTGCGTCGGCGTATCCCCTTGACCGGTCGCGAAGAGCTGATCGGCGCCGATGCCGTGGCGCTGGGGGATTTTTCCGCCGGACGTGGCAAGGTGCTGCTACACGGGGAACGCTGGCAGGCGCGTAGCGAAGCCGGGATCTACAAGGGCGACAAGCTGCGCGTGACGGCGCTGGAGGGTTTGACCGTCAGCGTAGAGCCGGCGAGCGTTCCCCCGACGTCGGTCTAAGACCGATAGCTGACGTTTATGACGAAGACAGCCTGTTGCGAGGTCGCCCCGAAGAAACGGCAAACGGTTTTCCCATGGAGGAGACGAGATGATGTTCGCCTATCTAGTACCTGTCGTACTGCTGATTCTACTGTTGCTGGCCTCGGTCCGGATTCTGCCGGAATATCGCCGTGGCGTGGTGTTCTTTCTGGGCCGCTTCCAGGACGTCAAGGGGCCCGGGCTGTTCTTCCTGATTCCGGTGGTTCAGAAAATGCAGGTAGTCGATCTGCGCGTGATTACCATGGACGTGCCCGAACAGGACGTCATCTCTCGTGACAACGTCACCGTGCGCGTCAACGCGGTGCTGTACTTTCGTGTGGTCGACCCGCAGAAAGCGATCATCCAGGTCGAAAATTTCGTCAATGCTACCAGCCAATTGTCCCAGACCACGCTGCGCTCGGTCTTGGGCAAGCACGATCTCGACGAGATGCTTTCCGAGCGGGACAAGCTCAATGACGATATTCAGGAGATCATCGACACTCAGACGGAAGCGTGGGGAATCAAGGTGGCCAATGTCGAGATCAAGCATGTCGATCTCGACGAGAGCATGATTCGCGCGATTGCGCGACAGGCCGAAGCCGAACGTGAGCGCCGGGCCAAGGTGATTCATGCAGAAGGCGAGCAGCAGGCGGCCGAGAAGCTGGTCGAGGCGGCCGATATCATGTCGCGGAACCCGGCGGCACTGCAGCTGCGCTATCTACAGACCATGAGCGACATGAGCAACAAGAACGCCTCGACGATCGTCTTCCCGCTACCGCTCGATATCATGGATGTGTTCAAGGCAATGCGAGGGGCCTCCGACGGAGGCGCTCCGAAGGACGCCGAGTGACCACCGCAGCAGACGGAACGAACGCGGCTGAGTACTTCCCGTCGAGGCACGAGCGTGTATCCTTGAAACCTCCCGCAGCCGACTGAATCCGGAGTCACGCTTGGCCACGTCCCATCCTCCTTCCGCGCTCGCCATCTTCGACCTCGACGACACTCTGCTCGACGGTGACTGTACGCATCTCTGGCTCGAGTGGATCATCGACTGTGGCTGGGTCGAGGACGGCGAGGCGTTGTTGACGCAGATGCGCGAGCATGACAGGCAGTACCACGCCGGCACGCTGAACATGACCGACCACCTGCGCTTCACGCTGGCACCGCTGATTGGCCGCTCGCGCCAGAGCGTTCGCGAGCAGGTCGAGGCGTTCGTCGAGGCCTCGGTCCGCCCGCGCCTGATGCAGGCCGGGGTAGAACGTCTGCAGCAGCATAGCCGGGATGGCCACGCCACGTTGGTGATCTCGGCCTCGATGCATCACCTGGTCGAGCCCATCGCCCACGCGGTCGGCGCGGACGGGGCGTTGGCCACGTTGCCCGAGTTCGATGTCAGCGACCGTTTCATCGGCGAGCCCACCGGCATTCAGACCTACCAGCGCGGCAAGCTCGATGCCTTCGAGGCATGGCTTTCCAGCCACGACACCGGATTCGCCGAGGGCTGGGAAACCTGGGGCTACAGCGACTCTTACAATGATCTGCCGCTGCTCGAATTCGTCGATCATCCGCATGCCACGCAGCCGGACGCGCGTCTGCGTGAAACCGCCGAAGCGCGTGGCTGGCCGATCCTGCAGTGGCGCTAGGCTTCATCTGAACACGGCCTGCATCCGCCGACTGTTCTGGCACCGCCTAATCGGCAGGCTCAAGAGCGATGGCCAAAGCCAGTCAATCACCCTGATTGAAATAACTCATGACCAGACACCGTTGCGTCATCGGTAACTGGGGTATATTTTATCAACCAAGGTTTAACTTGATAACCGAGGCATCATTGCCTTGGTGCGTTGGTAAAGACTCCAGAGGCAATCGTGTCCAATTCCTTGACCGAAACCCATGATGAACGCCTGACGGCGACTGCCCGAGGTCGCTCGACGCTGTCGCGCTTTCTGCCGTTCTTCGGTCCGGCAATGATTGCGGCGGTGGCGTATATCGACCCGGGTAACTTCGCCACCAATATCGAAGCGGGTTCGCGCTACGGTTATGTTCTGCTGTGGGTGGTGCTGTGGGCCAATCTGATGGCGATGTTGATCCAGACGCTGTCGGTGCGGCTGGGCCTGGCAACCGGCAAGAACCTGGCGGAGATGATTCGTGAGCGCTATCCGCGCCCGCTGGTCTGGTTCTATTGGGTGCAAGCCGAGCTGGTCGCGATCGCCACCGACCTGGCGGAATTTCTGGGTGCCGCGTTGGCATTCAATCTACTGTTCGGCATGTCGATGCTCGAGGGGGCGCTGTTGACTGGGGCGATCACTTACGCCGCGCTCTACATGCAACGTTTCGGCTTCCGTCTGCTCGAGATCATCATTGGCAGCATGCTGCTGGCGGTGGCCGCCGGTTTCGTCATCCAGGTCATCATGGGTCGCCCCGAGGCGGCGCCGGCACTCGAGGGCTTATTGTTGCCTCAGTTCCCGGATGGCTACGCGGTGTTCCTGGCGGCCGGGATCCTGGGCGCGACGGTGATGCCGCACGTCATCTATCTGCACTCGTCGCTGTCGCAGCGCCGGGTGGCGACCCATACCGATGAACAGCGTCGCCGGGCCATGCGCTACTATCGCTGGGACGTGATCATCGGCATGGGTATCGCCGGTATCATCAACCTATCGATGCTGGCGCTGGCCGCTTCGGTCTTCTTCGATAACGGCCGTACCGGTGTCGCCACCATCGAGCAGAGCTATCAACTGCTGGCACCGCTGATGAATCGCGATCTGGCGAGTACGCTGTTCGGTTTTACCTTGCTGATGGCGGGCCTATCGTCATCGATCGTCGGCACGCTGGCGGGGCAAGTGGTGATGCAGGGCTTCGTCGGTTTCACCATTCCTATCTGGTTGCGGCGTCTACTGACGATGCTCCCGGCAATCGTCGTCATCATGCTGGGCTTCCCCGAACAGCAGGTGCTCGTCGCCAGTCAGGTGGTACTGAGTTTCGGCATCCCTTTTGCGCTGATTCCGTTGATTCACTTCACCGCTCAGCACCGCTTGATGGGAAATCTGACCAATCGCCGCTGGGTGACCGGGCTGGGATGCCTCATTGCAGCGGTCATCATCTTGTTGAATGGTTATGTATTGGTCTTCGAGTTGCTGTAGGCTCTCTAGGACGCGTGCGGACGAACGCCTGACAGGCTCCCGCCGCCGATCATTCTGCCCGTCGATGAGAACCCCATGTCAGTAACGCCACGCCCCCGTTATGCCCGCTTCGAGCGCACGCGTCTCGATCATCAGCAGGAGCTGGTGGAAGATTACGTGGAGGAGATCGCTCAGTTGCATCGCGATCACGGCGAGGCGCGAGCCAGCGATCTGGCCGAGCGTTTCGGGGTCAGCGCGGCGGCGGTGTCCAAGGTGATTGCGCGGTTGAAGCGAGACGGTCTGGCCGAGGCGCGTCCCTATCGCGGTGTGTTCCTGACCGAGAACGGTCGGGAACTGGCCGAGAAAGTCGAGGCGCGCCATCAACTGGTGTTATCGACGCTGTTGGCACTGGGCGTGCCGCCCCACGTGGCCGAAGCCGATTCCGAAGGGATCGAGCATCACTGTAGTGACGCGACCGTGGAAGCCATGCAGCGGTTTCTAGGAGCGCATAACCGCTGATACGGCAACACTGCTATTGAGCTGGCGACGGCTTGACCTGCTGATTCCGTTTCCCGCCTGGGATCCTTTCGACGCTGATGATAGACTCTCGCACGCTAAAATCCTCGATCATTCAACGACGCGCTCGACAAGGTCGATCTCATGCAAGACCGATTCGGTTACATCATCGCCGGTATGAATCCACCCTAGCGTAACGCCCCCACCTCGGCGTGCCCTTGGCGCGCGCTTCGCTGTCACCGATGCCGCTGTATCGGCAAGACAGCATGTTCTTGTTCGTCCTATTTCCATCCAAAGGCTTGCCGCGACTGCGTAGCCGTTCATCGACAACGTCCTGCTTTGTCGCCCCGTTGATGCCGGAGCGGTACCAGGTGACCATTCCGCGTCGGTCGATCAGGCGGATTGGCGAAGTCTTTGACGGTCTACCGTGGCCATGACAGGGAACTCCCATGTTCGAAATGATAAAAAAGCACTGGTTTACCAACGTCCGTGCCGATGTGCTGGCCGGTTCGGTTGTCGCGATGGCATTGATTCCCGAGGCCATCGCGTTCTCTATCATTGCCGGTGTCGACCCCAAGATCGGGCTCTATGCCTCGTTCTCGATCGCGGTGGTGATTGCGTTCACCGGTGGTCGGCCGGGGATGATTTCGGCCGCTACCGGCGCCACGGCGCTGCTGATGGTGACCCTGGTGCGTGATCACGGCCTCGAGTATCTGTTGGCGGCGACGCTTCTGACCGGGGTTCTGCAGATCGTATTCGGCTTTCTCAAACTGGGCGATTTGATGCGCTTCGTGTCGCGCTCGGTGGTGACCGGGTTCGTCAACGCGCTGGCCATTCTGATTTTCATGGCGCAGCTGCCGGAGCTGACCAACGTCACCTGGCACGTTTATGCGATGACCGCCGCCGGGCTCGGCATCATCTATCTGTTCCCGTATCTGCCGGTCATCGGCAAGGCGTTGCCGTCGCCGCTGGTGTGCATCGTGGTGCTGACGATCGTCTACATGGTCAGCGGCATGGACATTCGCACCGTGGGCGACATGGGCGAGCTGCCGGACTCGCTGCCGGTGTTTCTGTGGCCGGACGTGCCGCTCAATCTCGATACGCTGATGATCATTTTTCCCTATTCGCTGGGCATCGCCGTCGTCGGTCTGCTCGAGTCGATGATGACCGCGACGATCGTCGACGAACTGACCGACACTTCGAGTGACAAGAACCGCGAGTGCAAGGGACAGGGCGTCGCCAATATCTTCTCCGGCCTGCTCGGCGGCATGGCCGGCTGCGCGATGATCGGTCAGTCGGTGATCAACGTGAAATCCGGCGGTCGCACACGTCTCTCCACCCTGATCGCCGGCGCTTTCCTGCTGATCCTGGTGGTCTTCCTGGGTGACTGGGTGTCACAGATTCCGATGGCTGCACTGGTCGCGGTGATGATCATGGTCTCGATCGGGACGTTCAGTTGGGAGTCGATCCGCAACCTGCGCCGTCATCCGATGTCGACCAACATCGTCATGCTTGCCACCGTGATCGTCGTGGTGACGACCCACAATCTGGCGATCGGCGTGGGGGTCGGTGTGCTGCTGGCTTCGCTGTTCTTCGCCAACAAGGTCGGGCAGATCCTCTACATCGGGAGTCGCATGGACGACGATGGCAGGACGCGCAACTATGACGTCGTGGGTCAGGTGTTTTTTGCCTCATCGAAGCGCTTCACCGCGGGGTTCGATTTCAAGGAGGCCATCGAGCGCGTGACGATCGATGTGTCCCGCGCCCACTTCTGGGACATCACCGCAGTCGAGGCGCTGGATAACGTGGTGGTCAAGTTCCGTCGCGAAGGCACCGAGGTCGAGGTGATGGGCATGAATCAGGCCAGTGCCACTCTGGTCGATCGTTTCGGGGTGCATGATAAGCCGGACGCGGTAGAAAAACTCATGGGCCACTGAACCAACGCCTGCGCGAACGAATCGTTGTGTTGCAAGGTGCGCGGAACCCTTACATATACCCATATGCTCGGACTCCTGTGCTCCTTGCGCCTTACGCTTCATTCCGCTCGCCTGTTGGTTAGCCTCGCAGATTACGACGAGGCTGTTATTCATCGGCACTGTTTACAACGAGAGTTCTAGGAGAATCCCATGAGTGGACGTCAGGTCCTGGCTTGCATTGACGACTCGAACCACGCTTTCGCAGTCTGCGCCGCGGCGTCGTGGGCCGCCGAACGGATCGGCGCGCCGCTCGAGCTGATGCACGTCCTGAGCAAGGCGCCGTGTCTGGGCGCGACCGATGCCAGCGGGCAGATCGGCCTGGGGAGTCGTGAACACCTGCGCGAACAGCTGACCGAACTCGACGAGCAGCGGGCCAAGCTCGCGCAGCAGCGCGGCCGCGAGTTGCTGGAGGCCACGCGAGGTCAGGCCGAGCGTCTGGCTCCGAGCGCCGCGGTCTCGACCGCGTTGCGTCACGGGGATCTGATCGAATCCCTGGTCGAACGCGAGGCTCAGACACGCCTGGTCGTTCTGGGTAAGCGCGGTGAGTCGGCGGATGAAGCCCTCGAGCATCTGGGCAGCAATCTCGAACGGGTCGTGCGCACGCTGCATACGCCGATTCTGGTGACGCCGCCTGAATTCCGGTCGCCGTCACGACTGCTGCTGGCCTTCGACGGCGGCAAGACGACCCGAAAAGGCGTGGAGATGATCGCCGAAAGCCCGCTGCTCAACGGCCTGGTATGCCATGTGGTCATGATTGGTGCCGGCACCGACGATCAGCGAGCGCAGCTCGAGTGGGCGCTGGATCGACTTCGCCAGGGGCAGGTCGATGCGCAGGGCACGATTCTCGCCGGTGATGTCGACGAAGTGCTCGCCGACTACGCCGATCGTCAGCAGATCGATCTGATGATCATGGGCGCCTACGGTCACTCGCGGATTCGTCACCTGTTGGTCGGCAGCACCACGACCGCCATGCTGCGACACGCGCGAACGGCGACGCTGATACTGCGCTGAAAGACATGCGCTGAACGACTTGCGCTGAAAGACACGGCGCGGCACGACAAGCGTATTGATCGGATGCCGCGCCGCGCCGCGCCGCGCCGATGTCGCCGTGATGTCGTCGTGATGTCGTCGTGATGTCGTCGTGATGTCGTCGTGATGTCGAGAGCCAGAAGACGCCAGTCGAATCGGGTGCCGTTGGCTCGGTCGTCTGGTTCAGGCGTCGTCGCGGGATGGTTGCGCCGGCTGATGCTGGAGAAAGTGTGACAGCCGCTCCCTCTGGCTTTCACCAATCTGACATAGTTGCCAGGCAATTTCGGCGTACTGCATGAGCGTCGGCAGCATCAACTGCAGACGATGAGCGTCATTCTCGTGGCGCTGTGCCTCGGCATCCAGCCATTCGAAAAGTCGCGCCAGACGGGTGTAATTCACATCTCCACGGCCGCTGTTGCCGCGCAGGGCGTCGATCGCCAGACAGCGCATCACGCTGCGCTTGTTGGGATCGAGGCTCTCCTTGTCCAATAGCGCTTCGGCGTGCTGCACGAACTGCCCCATCAGCTGCGACAATTCGGCTGCTTCCAATTGACGGCGTACCGCGTCCTGGCTTTCGATCAGGGCCTGCTGTTGGCGCATGAGACCTTGGACCAGAACGACCAGCTGTACACAGAGCCAACCCGCCAGTACCAGTGCCAGTAGATATATTCCCAGCGGCGCCAGCGCATGCGCCGGCAGCGGCCAGCGAAGTTCGCTGGCGAGCACGCCGCCGGCAGCCAGCGCCAGCAGCACGATGATGATCAGGGCGATGGAAATGCCGGATTTCATGCGATGTCCATAAAAGAAAGGCGTTGGCGCTATGACGCTTTATCGGCGTCGAATCGTTATCCTTGAGCATTAGCTAGAATGGATGTTCGGACGGACGCACACTGCCTTTGGGAGCTCCGTCATCGACATAGAGAGGCGATGTTCATGACACCGGAATCCACACTACCTCCCCAGATCGAGCTGGGAGACGGCGAGCTGTCCCGACGTGTGGGCGAGGCTTGTCTGGCACGAGGGGTTCGAGTGACGACGGCGGAATCCTGTACCGGGGGTGGCGTCGCCAGTGCAATCACCGCGATTGCCGGTAGTTCCGCCTATTTCGAGACCGGCTACGTGACCTATGCCAACGCTTCCAAACAGCGTCTGTTAGGGGTCTCGCGCGCCACGCTGGACACCCATGGCGCCGTCAGCGAGGCGACCGTGCGTGAGATGGTCGCCGGGGCTTGCCGCGACAGCGGAGCGGAGCTGGGCGTTTCGATCAGCGGGGTTGCCGGCCCGGATGGCGGTAGCCCCGACAAGCCCGTAGGCACGGTGTGGTTTGCCTGGGGCAATGAACGATACCAGCGTGTAGGCTGTCATCATTTGTCCGGCGATCGCCAAGGCGTGCGTGAGCTGGCCGTTGCGGTGGCATTGGCGGGGTTGATCGAGTCGCTCTCGGAAAGCGAATGTGACGCTGTCCTGAAGCCGAGGGATTAACCTGCTGCATAGCCATTGCCTGAAACTTGTTTGAAAATCCACGGGTGGGGATAGGCGAGCGCGGTTTTTTTCGCCATACTACTGTCTAACCATACAGTATGTGAGTCGAGCACCGCGATCGGCGTTGTCCCGTCTCACCCTGCGCATTCATAGGAGACGTTCATGGCACAGGACGAAAACCGCAGCAAGGCACTCAATGCGGCTCTGTCGCAGATCGATCGCCAATTCGGCAAAGGTACCGTGATGCGCCTGGGTGATACCCCGCGTACCGCGATTCCGGTGGTGTCGACAGGGTCTCTGGGACTGGATATCGCGCTGGGTGTCGGCGGGCTGCCTTACGGCCGTGTCGTCGAGATATTCGGTCCCGAGTCCTCGGGCAAGACGACGTTGACGCTGTCGGTCATCGCTCAGGCCCAGAAAGATGGCAAGACCTGTGCCTTCATCGATGCCGAACACGCGCTCGATCCCAGCTACGCCGAGAAGCTGGGCGTCAACCTCGATGATCTGCTGGTATCGCAGCCTGATACGGGCGAGCAGGCGCTGGAGATCTGCGACATGCTGGTGCGCTCCGGTGGCGTCGACGCCATCATCATCGACTCCGTCGCGGCATTGACACCACGCGCCGAGATCGAAGGGGAAATGGGCGACTCCCACGTTGGTTTGCAGGCACGCCTCATGTCCCAGGCGCTTCGCAAGATCACCGGGAATATCAAGAACGCCAACTGCATGGTGGTGTTCATCAACCAGATCCGCATGAAGATCGGCGTCATGTTCGGTAGCCCGGAAACTACGACCGGCGGTAACGCGCTGAAATTCTATTCCAGTGTGCGTCTGGATATTCGCCGCATCGGCTCGGTCAAGCAGGGTGACGAGGTCACCGGTAACGAAACCCGAGTCAAGGTGGTCAAGAACAAGGTGGCGCCGCCGTTCCGCCAGTCCGAATTCCAGATTTTGTACGGCAAGGGGATCTACCACGCCGGTGAAGTGATCGATCTCGGCGTTCAATGCAACCTGGTGGACAAGGCCGGTGCCTGGTACAGCTACAAAGGCAGCAAGATCGGTCAGGGCAAGGCCAATGCCGCGCAGTATCTCGAGGAGCATCCCGAGATCATGACCGAGATCGAAACCCAGATTCGGGCCCAGCTGCTCGCCGCGCCGATAACCAAGGAAAAGGCGCCCGAAGCTGCCGTTGCTGAGAGCGACGACGCCAGCGATACGCTGCTGTAAGTCGTTCGGGGTCGGTCTGATGTTCGGCAATGGCGGTGGGTCCGTCCGAGATACGTCTCGCCAAGACAGTGACTCTCGAACTGTTTCCCCTCGAGATGTCGCCATCCAGTTTCTGGCCCGGCGCGAGTATTCTCGCGCCGAGCTGGTGACTCGGATGAGTGCGAAGGGGCTCGAGAGTGGCGATATCCATCGCACACTGGATGATCTGGTCAATGAAGGGCTTCAGTCCGATGCCCGCTTCGCCGAAGTCTTCGTGCGCTCGCGTATCGCGCGGGGGCAGGGCCCCGTCAGAATTCGCGTCGATATGGGACAGCGAGGCGTCGCCGAACCGCTGATGGCATTGGCTTTCGAGGCGGAGTCGCCCGACTGGCAACATCTCGCCTGTCTGGCGCTCGCCAAGCGTTTCGATGGACCCGGCGCCGCGCCTCGAGAGCGCGCCAAACGCGAGCGCTTTCTGGCAGGGCGGGGATTCGAGTTCGATCACGTTCGCCACGCCATGACACATGCCTGGCATGACGAAACGTGATTTCGAAGTCATGACACTCAGACCGTTCGGTCCACCTCGCGCCCTGTCGCTTACCCTGCCGGTCGAATAACTCAAGGCATCCCGGTTACGGCATCTTGCTGAATACATCCCGTAAGCCCTCCGGCCCCTTTTTCAGGTTTTCTCTGCAAACCCTGACTGTGACCCGGTATGCCTGATATCGGCATTCCTCGCAGAACGCATTCGGTTTCCCTGAAGCTAAGCAATAGAGAGATTGAAACGCTGAATCCCGGTGACAGCGGCGTCGCACTCGACAGACTATCGGCCGACCACGTTATACTAATGCGCTTTGCCATGGCCGGAGGGACGCCGATAGCGCCACCTCTGTCGCCGGATTTTGCGTCGCCACGTGGTCTGTCAGCCGCCGTGGGCACGCCTATCGCCACGGACCGTTTATGAAAAGTGCAGATATCAGACAGGCTTTCCTGAGCTACTTCGAGGAGCGCGGGCACACCATCGTGCCTTCCGCCTCTCTGGTGCCGGAAAACGACCCGACGCTTCTCTTTACCAACGCCGGCATGGTGCCGTTCAAGGATGTATTCCTCGGCCGGGATCCGCGTCCGTACGTGCGTGCCACCTCGGCGCAACGCTGCGTGCGTGCCGGTGGCAAGCACAATGACCTGGACAATGTCGGTTACACCGCCCGTCATCACACCTTCTTCGAGATGATGGGCAACTTCAGCTTCGGTGACTACTTCAAGGCTGACGCCATCCGCTATGCCTGGTCGTTCATTACCGAGGTGCTGGGATTGCCTAAGGACAAGCTCTGGGTCACCGTCCATATCAGTGACGACGAAGCCGCCAGGATCTGGACCGATGACATTGGCGTCGATCCCGCGCGGTTGTCGCGTCTGGACGAGGATAACTTCTGGCAGATGGGCGATACCGGCCCTTGCGGTCCCTGCTCGGAGATCTTCTACGATCACGGCCCCGAAGTCTGGGGTGGCCCGCCGGGCAGTCCGGAAGAAGACGGCGATCGTTATATCGAGGTGTGGAACCTCGTCTTCATGCAGTTCGATCGTGATGCTTCCGGCAAGATGAACCCGCTGCCCAAGCCGTCGATCGATACCGGCATGGGACTGGAGCGCATGGCCGCTGTGATGCAGGGCGTGCACTCCAACTACGAGATCGACCTGTTTCAGAACCTGCTGCTGGCGGCCGCCCAAGTGACCGGTCACGACGACGTCAAAACGCCGTCGCTGCGGGTCATTGCCGATCACATCCGCTCCTGCGCCTTCCTGATCGTCGACGGTGTGCTGCCGTCTAACGAAGGGCGTGGCTACGTGCTGCGTCGGATCATTCGCCGTGCCGTGCGGCATGGCCACAAGCTCGGCGCCAGCGAGCCGTTCTTCCACAAACTGGTGGCAGCGCTCGACGCCGAGATGGGCGAGGCCTATCCCGAACTACATCAAGCGCGCGATCAGATCGAGCGTGTGCTGCTGAAAGAGGAGCAGCAATTCGCGCGCACGCTGGATCATGGCATGGGCCTGCTCGAGGAAGCACTCTCGGCGCTCGAGGGCGACGTGCTGCCGGGCGAGACGATCTTCAAGCTCTACGATACCTACGGCTTCCCGTTCGATCTGACCGCCGACGTCTGCCGCGAGCGTGGCGTCACGCCCGACGGGGCGGGTTTCGAGCGTGAACTGGAGGCACAGCGTCAGCGCGCGCGGGCGGCCAGCCAGTTCGGTGGCGACTACGGCGCCGCGCTCGAGCTCGAGGGCAGCACCGAATTCACCGGTTACGATCGCCTCGAAGACTCCGCTACCGTGGCGGCTATCGTCGACGGCGAGGGCAATACCCTCGACGCGATCGGGGAAGGCCAGAAGGGTGTCATCGTGCTCGATCGTACGCCGTTCTATGGCGAGTCCGGTGGTCAGGTCGGCGATACCGGCTATCTTGAGGCAGCTGACGGCCGCTTCCAGGTCACCAATACCCGCAAGCAGGCCGGGCATCATCTGCACGAAGGCGTCATGGTCGACGGCCGCCTGAGCGTTGGCGAAATCCTCACGCCGCAGGTGGAACCCGCGCTGCGTCAGGCGACGATGCGCAACCACTCGGCAACTCATCTACTCCACGAGGCGTTGCGTCTGACACTAGGCGACCATGTGCAGCAGAAAGGGTCGCTGGTCAGTGCCGAGCGCCTGCGCTTCGATTTCAGCCATTTCGAGCCGCTCACGCCGGAACAACTGGCGCAGATCGAGCGTATCGTCAATGCTCAGGTGCTGGCCAACGTGCCAACTCGGACCGAGGTGATGACGCTCGACGAGGCGAAAGCCAAGGGCGCCCGGGCGCTGTTCGAGGCCAAGTATCTGGACAGCGTACGTGTGCTGACGATCGGCGCCGACGATTTTTCGATCGAGCTTTGTGGCGGTACGCACGTGGCCCGCAGCGGCGATATCGGGCCTTTCCATATCGTCTCGGAGTCGGGCACCGCAGCTGGCGTGCGTCGCATCGAGGCGGTTACCGGCGAAGGCGCGCTGGCCTGGTTCGACGCCCAGGGGCGTGAGCTGAGCGCGGTCGGGGAGAGGCTGAAGGCCAAGCCGGATCAGGTCATCGAGCGTCTGGATGCCGTGCTCGAGCGTCAGCGCACGCTGGAGAAAGAGCTCGAGCGGCTCAAGGCCAAGCTGGCCAGCGCTGCCGGCAATGATCTGCTCTCCGAGGCGCAGGATGTCGTCGGCGTCAAAGTACTCGCGACTCAAGTCGAGGGTATCTCGGGCAAGGAGCTGCGGGGCTTGCATGACCAGCTCAAGCAGAAGCTGGGCTCCGGCGTTCTGGTACTGGCAACGGCTCAGGACGGCAAGGTCAGTCTGATTGCCGGCGTCACCGACGATCTGACCGCCAAGGTCAAGGCTGGCGAGCTGGTCAATCACGTCGCCGCGCAGGTAGGCGGGAAGGGCGGCGGACGTCCTGACATGGCGCAGGCAGGCGGTAGCGATCCGACGCAATTACCGGCGGCGCTGGAAGGCGTGCCGGCCTGGATCGCGCAGAAGCTGAGCTAAGAGGCTGGGCTAAATGCATTCACGGTCGGCGTCAGCGCCGGCCGACAAGGCTAGGGAGCGATAAACAGACTCATGGCGCTATACGTACAAAAGTTCGGAGGCACATCGGTCGGCTCTGTCGAGCGGATCAAGGCCGTGGCCGAAAAGGTCAAACGTGACCGTGACGCGGGACACCAGATCGTGGTCGTCGTGTCGGCAATGAGCGGCGAGACCAACCGCCTTATCGGGCTGGCCAGCCAGATCAACGAGGATCCAACGCCTCGCGAAATGGACATGCTGGTCTCGACCGGGGAACAGGTCACCATTTCGCTGCTGGCCATGGCCCTGCATCAGCTGGGCGTGCCGGCGACGTCATACACCGGTGCTCAAGTGGGGATTCGCACCGACAGCGCACATACCAAGGCGCGAATCCAGCGTATCGAGACCGATGAGATCCAGGAAGATCTGAACGATGGTCAGGTCGTCGTAGTCGCGGGTTTTCAGGGCGTCGACGAGGAAGGCAATATCACCACGCTGGGGCGCGGCGGTTCGGACACGACCGGCGTAGCCCTGGCCGCGGCCCTGAATGCCGACGAGTGCCAGATCTACACTGATGTCGATGGTGTCTACACCACGGATCCTCGAGTCTGCTCCAAGGCCCAGCGTCTGGAGAAGATTACGGTCGAGGAGATGTTGGAACTCGCGAGTCTGGGTTCCAAGGTGCTGCAGATCCGCGCCGTGGAGTTCGCCGGCAAATACAACGTACCGTTACGCGTGCTTTCGAGTTTCGAGGAAGGGCCGGGCACGCTGATCGTGGCAGACGAGGAATTCGAATCGATGGAAGAACCGCTGATCTCCGGTATCGCCTTCACGGCGAATGAAGCCAAGCTGACGTTGCTCAATACCCCTGATGTCCCGGGCGTGGCCTCGCGGATTCTGGGGCCGATCGCCGATGCCAATATCGAAGTCGACATGATCGTGCAGAACGTAGCGCCGGCCGGCGACTACACCGACTTCACTTTCACCGTGGCCAAGGGCGACTACAAGCAGACGACGCGTATTCTGCAGAATGACGTCATCCCGGCACTGGGGGGCGGCGAGCTGCGTGGCGACGAGAACATCGCCAAGGTGTCGCTAGTTGGCGTTGGCATGCGTTCTCACGCTGGCGTCGCGTCCAAGATGTTCCGGGTACTCTCCGAGGAGAATATCAACATCCGCATGGTATCGACCTCCGAGATCAAGATATCCGTGGTGATCGACGAGAAGGCGATGGAGCTGGCCGTTAGGGCGCTGCACACCGCTTTTGGCCTCGATAAAGACAGTATTCAAAGCGAATAGCCCAATAACCCCTTCAAGAATGTCTCAAGCCTTCTACGCTAAGGGTGAGTTGGAAGGAAGTGAAAGGAACATGCGTTCTTTCAACGTTGCTGCGGGTTTGCATGGAACGGCGTCATTGGCCTGAGGGCTCGTATGACGCATAATCGCTTCTCGGGTGGCAGGCTTGCTTCGCTGGAGGCCCGAGAGCGTGACCCGAGAATGGAAGAAGGCCCTGAGAAGGAGATCAGATAATGCTCATCCTGACCCGTCGCGTGGGAGAGACTCTCATGATCGGCGACGATATTACCGTCACGGTTTTGGGAGTGAAAGGGAATCAGGTGCGTATTGGCGTGAATGCGCCCAAGGATGTGGCCGTCCACCGTGAAGAGATCTATCAGCGCATCCAGCGCGAGAAATCCGAAGACGAAGACGGCGATCCTGGCGCGTGAGTGCTGGATAAGCGCTTGGTACCGTCTGGGCTGGTGAAGTCGTCCCCTTTATCGGCTCGGGCTATCTCTGATACATTCTTCGTTCGCTGGCGTCAGCCTTCTGTCCTCGTTTTCTGGTAACTTCTTCATCCTTTAAGGTTTTTCACGAAAAATTTGACCATTTGGCTGGACAAGGCCCAATGGAATCGGTAATCTACGCGCCGTGCTGATCGGGAGAGGTGGCCGAGTGGCTGAAGGCGCTCCCCTGCTAAGGGAGTATAGGGTTTATAGCCCTATCGAGGGTTCGAATCCCTCCCTCTCCGCCATTTCCGAAACGTCGGAAGCCGCGATCAACACAGTGTGAAGAAGTTGGTGGATCAAGCGCCCGTAGCTCAGCTGGATAGAGTACCTGACTACGAATCAGGGGGTCGGAGGTTCGAATCCTCCCGGGCGCGCCACTTATATTGAAGTCGAATATTTCGACAGTGTTGCTTCACAGATTTTCAAGCGCCCGTAGCTCAGCTGGATAGAGTACCTGACTACGAATCAGGGGGTCGGAGGTTCGAATCCTCCCGGGCGCGCCATCTAGTCAAGAACCCCTGCATCCATGGTGCGGGGGTTTTTGTTTATACGCTACTCGAGCGGTAACACTCCGCGCGAAAGCGGCGTCGAAGTACCGCTTTCGCATTGGCAGGTGACCGAAAAGCGATGATAAGAGAGCTTGCTAGTCGATCGTTGCCGATGACGCTTGGATCGATCGCCGTGAGGCTTCTGTCATCGACGCGTTCAGGCCTGTGAGAAAGGCGTTCAGCCGGGTTTCTCGACGCAATGCCATGAAGCGTATTGCGGCCTCCGTATCTCTCCCCCGCATGATGTTCAGCCACTGTTTGAGCAGCGACACGATCACCTTTTCCGGCATTCCGGCCTGCTGCTTGGCTTCGGCGTAGCGGCGAAGCATATCGCTACGTGCCGACCACGGTGTGGGCAACAGACGCTCGCCGCCGGATACCTGCCAATGGCGGATTCGCCGCGCCAGCCACGGATCGGCCAGCATGCCGCGCCCCAGCATGACATCGCGGCAGCCGGAGAGCGTACGCGCCTTCCAGTAATCCTCCAGCGACCAGATATCACCGTTGGCCACCACCGGCACGCTCACGGCGGCGCGGATACGGGCGATCCATTCCCAGTTGGCGGGCGGTCGATAGCCTTCACGACGCGTTCGGGCGTGAACGACCAGCTCGTCGGCGCCGCCGGCTTCGGCGGCCTGCGCACAGGCCAGTGCCAGCCGCTTGTCATCGAAGCCCAGCCGCAACTTGGCGTTGACCGTGACGCCGAAACGCTGGCCCACCTCGGCGACGGCTGCGACAACAGCGTGTACGCGTGCCGGCGTACGCAGCAGCGACGCACCGCCATCGTGGCGATTGACGGTCTTGGCTGGACAGCCGAAGTTGAGATCGAGACGTGTCGCACCCTGCTCGATGGCCTGTTCGGCGTTGGCGGCCAGCGCCTGCGGATCGGAGCCGAGCAACTGCAAGGTGACGGGCGTGGAGGACGGCGTGATCGGCCCGGCTGCGCCTGCCGTCGCCAACTCCGGACAGTGGCGGTAAAACACCCGAGGCGGCAATTTGGCATCGACGACACGCACGAATTCGGTGACGCACCAGTCCAGCGCGCCGTCCTCGCTCAGCAGCGCGCGGGTATCGGCATCGATGACGCCTTCCATCGGCGCCAGGCCGAGTCGGCCCGGCATGGCCGCAGGCGCATGAGAGAAGGACGCGTTGGGAAAGGAGAAAGGCGTGTCTGGAAAGAGCGTGTCAGGATAAAACAAGGGCTGTGCCATACGACCTCCGGATGATCGGCCGCCACGCTAGCACACCTCTCGCCGAGGGCGAATGAAAAGATGAGCGGTGCCCACGGGCTTACCGCTCGTGCTGCCGTTCATCAAATGCTGGTGCGGGCGGCAGCCCGTTGTTGGAGGATGCGCCGAACGGTAAACGCCACCGACAGCACGGCCAGAATCAGTAGCCCGGCCGAGATTGGCCGTGTGAAGAACAGTGTCCAGTCTTCGTCGGCCATCAGCGCGCGGCGCAGATTGGTCTCGGCGATCGGTCCTAGAATGACCCCCAGCACCAGAGGCGCCAGAGGGTAATCGAGCTTGGCCAGCAGGTAGCCCACCAGGCCGACGCCGATCAGCAGATAGAGATCGGTGACTCGGTTGTTGAGTGCCAGCGCGCCGACCGCGCAGCAGACCAGCACCACCGGTACGATGATCGACTTGGGGATTTCGGTGATCCGTAGAAACCAGCGCATGCTGACCAGACAAAACGCCAGCACCATGCCGGCGGCCAGGAACATCGCCAGGAACATGCCGTAGACCAGATCGGCGTTATCCATGATCAGTCTGGGACCCACGCTGACGCCTTGTACCATCAACGCTGCCATCAGCACGGCATCGACCGCGCTACCCGGGATACCTAGCGCGATCATCGGGATCAGCCCGCCGCCGGCCGTCGCGGAATTGCCTGACTCCGAGGCGACCACGCCATCGGCGATACCAGTGCCGAAAAGCTCCGGTGTCTTCGACGCGCGTTTGGCCTGATCGTAAGCGATCAAATTGGCGATGCTGCCACCGGCACCCGGTACCGCGCCGATGACCACGCCTAGCATCGACGACCGCAACAGGTTCCCCGGCCGGCTCAGCACCTCACGCATCACGGCGAACGGTTGAAAGTGTATCTTCCCGCTCACTAGTGCTTTTCCCTGATGGAGCTCCGCAGGGTTCTCGACTTCGCTGGCGAGTTGGCTGACCGCGAAGATGCCGATCAGCACCACCAGGAAAGGAATGCCTGCCGCCAGCACGTCAATGCCGAAGGTAAAGCGGGGCACGCCCATCATCGGATCCTGTCCTACCGTGGCGATGAACAGCCCCAGCAGACTCATCATCAACCCCTTGAGGATCGATTTGCCCACCAGGCTCGCAACGACGGTAACGGCGAACAGAATGAGCGAGAAGTACTCCCAGGGCCCGAGTTTGACAGCGATCATCGCCAGTGGCGGAGCGGCAACGATCAGCACCACGGCGCTGATCAACGCGCCGAAGAACGAAGCCCAGATGCCCAGCGCCAGCGCCCGGCCCGGCTCGCCCTTGCGCGCCATGGGGTAGGCGTCGAAGGTCGTCGCCACCGCGGAAGGCGTGCCGGGAATCCCCAGTAGCGCAGCACTGATCAGTCCGCCGGAGCCGCCACCGACATACACGGCGAGCATCGTGGCGACGCCCTGCAGCGGTGGCATGGTAAAGGTGACCGGCAGTGTCAGCACGATCGCCATGGTGATCGTGAAGCCGGGAATGGCGGCGGCCACGACACCTGCCACGACGCCAATCATCATGCTGACGAGAGTCGCCAGCGAAAACAGTTGTTCGACGCTGCTGAGCAGCGCATCGGTCATCGGCATGGAAAACTCTCTTGTCCCGTTGGTCTTGTTCGCGTTGGGCTGTCAGTCTCGGGCTACCAGTCTCTGGTTAACAATCTGGGGTTACCACAGGCGGCCCTGAGGCAGTGAAATCAGGAACACGTGGCTGAACATCATGTAGAGGCCAAGGCCGAAGATCGTGGCAACGATGGCGGCAATCAGCAGCCGACGCCCGCGACGGGCGCCCAGGATGACTTGAACGGCGAGCAGGAACAGCAGTGACGCCATCGCAAACCCGATCCACGGCATGCTCAGCGCGTAAATGGCGAATGCCGCCAGCGTGGCGAAGGCCAGGCGGCGCTGCAGGAACCACTGCCGCGCACCGACACTGGCGGCGCGGTCGGCGCCACGCAAAGCGGTCATGGACTGCACCATGATCGCCAGATTGAAGATCACCAGAGCACCCAGGATCAGCCGGGGGAAAGAGCCGGCGCCCAGCGGTTCCCACATTGACGAAGGTAGGGCTCCGGCTTGTATGAACAGGCCGGAGAACAGCGCGGCAAGGACGGCATTGAAAATGACGTTGGCGAGCGCCTTGCCGCGCTCGCTGCTGGCCTCCCGCGCAGGGCGGGAGACCATCTCGGGGTTATCGTTCATCGCGCCAGCTTGCCGGAGAGGCGCTTGATCGTTGTATCGACATCGGCGAGGTAGTCGGCATAGGCTTGCGGGCCCATGAACTCGACCTGGGCGCCGGCACGATTCACCTTCTCGATGAAGTCCGGATCCTTGGACAAGGCCTCGAAGTCGCCGGCCAGTGTATCGATCTTGGCTTGATCGATACCCTTGGGCGCGACGATGCCACGATTGATGCTCAACTTGAGGCTGTCGTAGCCGAGTTCCTTGAAGGTGGGTACATCAGGCGTCGCTTCGAGGCGTTGAGGACTACCGACGGCGAGAAAGCGGAGGTTGCCGTTCTTGACGAACTCCAGGCTCGACGAGATATCGCCCATCGATGCATCGATGTGTCCGCCGACCAGGGCGCGAATGCGGGCGCCGGTGCCCTCGAAGCCGACATACCGGAACTGGCCACCGATGGCGTCCTCGATCATTGCCGCGTGGACGTGAGGAATGCCGCCGAGCGTTGCGCCGACGCGAATTTCACCCGGGTGCGCTTTGGCATATTCGGCGAAATCCTCGAAGGTCTTCCAGTCGCTGTCGGCATTGACCACCAGATATTGCGGCGAGGACGCTAGCGACGCGATCGGCTGAAAATCATCCCAGTTGAGCTTAGTCAGGCCAGTGGCATTGGATGCCATGAGTCCTTCATGGATCTGACCCACGGTGTAGCCGTCAGGGTCTTTCTGGGCGAGCTCCTTGAGACCGATAGTCCCGCTGACACCGGGCATGTTCATCACCGGCATCGGTTGGCCGATGTATTCCTGGGCCGAGTTGGAAATGATGCGCATCAACGCATCACTGCCACCGCCCGGCGACCACGGCACGATGAACTCGATGGCGTGGTCGGGGTAGTCGTCGGCTTGCGCCATCTGGCTGGTCGCCAGGCCAGCGGCGCCGAGTCCCAGAGTCAGGGAGGCGATCGCGCCACCGGAGGCGAGCAGTCGACCCAGTTTTCCATGGGTAGCATTGTGGAGTACGTCGTAGAACATGAGTTGTCCTTATTGATTTGTTGGTTTGACGTCGTATCGTCTGTCTTCGGATCGTTATCTTTCTTCGGGTGCTGCTTTTTTTCGGCTCGGGTGGTTTCCCACCACCACTTATCCGAGCAGAAATCCGCCATAGACCAGGCCGACAACGACGGCCCATACCGGGTGGAGCTTGAGTCGCCACAGCATGACGACGGCGATCGCTGCGATGATGGCAGTATGAATCCAGCCGGCGCCGGCGACGCTCTCGCTGAGAAACGACCAGGCGAGATAGCCCATCAAGACCATGATCACCGGTCTGACCCATTGGCTCATCGATTTGACCTTGATCGAATCCCGGTAGCGATACAGCGTCCCCAGCGCGACCAGCATCAGCATCAGCGAGGGGGCGACGGTGGCGAACGTGGCGACCAGTCCGCCGCCGACGCCGGCGACGTCATAACCGATGTAGCCGGCCATCTTGGTGGCGATGGGGCTGGGCAGGGTGTTGCCCAGCGCCAGGGTTTCGGCGAACTGTTGAGAGGTCATCCAGCCGTAGCGGCTAACGACTTCGTTCTCGACCAGCGGGATGATCGCTGGCCCGCCGCCATAGCCGACGATGTTGGGAATGAAGAAGGCCAGGAAAAGATCCCAATAGATCATTGCTTCGCCTCCTTGCGGGCCCGGCGAGAACGCTCGGGGCGTAGCAGCGCGGCGATCAGAATCGCCCCGATCACCAGGCCCGGATGAATACCCAGCCCATAGATCAGGCCACCGGCGATCGCACCCATGATCAGGGTGACGATCCAGCCCAGAACCATGCGCGACTTTTTGAAGAAGTCCCAGGTGAGTTGCGCCATCATCACCATGACCACCGGGACGACACCTTCACTCATGCCCTGAATCCAGCGCTGATCGCGGTAGCGCGTGAACAATCCCAACAGCACTACCATCGCCACGATGCACGGCACGATGACCGCCAGAACCGCATTGATGCAGCCCAGCACGCCGCCGACCCGGTAGCCGATGGTGCCGGCCATCTTGGTCGCGATGGGGCCGGGCAGCGTGTTGCCGATGGCCAATACGTCGCCGAACTCTTCGTCGTTCATCCATTGATAACGCGTGACCGTCTCGGCGCGAACCAATGGAATCATCGATGGGCCGCCGCCGAATCCGAGCAGGCCGATGCGCAGGAACGCCATGAACAGTTGGCCCTGAACGGCCAGTGAGGACGAAGCCATGGGTCAGAGCACCGCGATGCTGGAGTCGGTGCGCGGTTCGGTGCCCCCGCAGTAAACGCCGCTTTGTGGATCGCGCAGGATGATCTGGCCGCGGCCGTAGGCGGTGCTGTCCACCGCCATCGTCATCTGATGCCCGCGTTCCGCCATCTCGCGGATCACGTGTAGCGGATAGCCCGGCTCGATGCCGATCTTGCGCCCGCCCATCCACTGCCAGCGCGGCGCATCCAACGCCGCTTGCGGATTGAGACCGAAGTCGATCAGATTCATCACCACCTGCATGTGACCCTGGGGCTGCATGAAACCGCCCATCACGCCGAAGGGACCGAGCGCGGTATCGCCCTGGGTCAGGAAGCCGGGGATGATGGTATGGAAGGTGCGCTTGCCGGGGGCCAGCACGTTGACGTGATCCGCATCGAGGCTGAAACCATGCCCCCGATTCTGCAGTGAGATGCCGGTATTCGGCACCACTACGCCCGAACCGAAGCCGTGATAGTTGCTCTGGATGTAAGAGACCATGTTGCCGTCGCTGTCGGCGGTTGCCAGATAGACGGTGCCACCGGCCTGCGGCTGACCGGGCTCGGGGTCGATGGCGCGCTCGCCGATCAGGCGGCGACGGGTGTCAGCGTATGCATCGCTCAACAGCGACGCGACGCTCGTACGCATGTGCTCGGCGTGGGTAATGTGATGATGGCCGTCGGTATAGGCCAGTTTCATCGCTTCCAGCTGGCGATGCAGCAATTGCGGATCGTCGCGAACCGTGACGTCGAACCCTTCCATCATCCGCAAGGCCATCAGCGCCACCATGCCCTGACCGTTGGGTGGGATTTCCCAGACGTCGTAGCCGCGGTAGTTGACCGAGATCGGGTCGACCCATTCGGGCCGATAATCCGCCAGGTCGTCGGCACGCAGGTAGCCGCCCGTCGCCTGCGAGAAGGCATCGATCTTCTGCGCCAACTCGCCGCGGTAGAAACTTTCGCAGCGGCTTTCCGCCAGCGCTTCCAACGTTCTGGCCTGGGCCTCGTTACGATGAAGCTCGCCGGGCCGAGGCGCATGTCCATTGGGCGCAAAGGCCTCGAGCCACGGCGCGATGGCCGGGTCGTCGGCCTTGGCACGGAATTCGATCTCGGCACGCTGCCATAGCTGACTGATCACGGGGGAAACGGGAAAACCTTCCCGGGCGATGCGGATCGCCGGCGCCAGCAGAGTGGCGAAATCGAGCTTGCCGTACTGCTTCGAGAGCTCGGCCCAGGCAGCGGGAATGCCCGGAACGGTGACCGGCGTCCAGCCGTGCAGCGGCATGGCGTCGTGACCGGCAGCCTTGACCGCTTCCGGTGTCAGCCGTTTCGGCGCGTGGCCGCTGGCATTGAGGCCGTGAAGCTTACCGCCGCCGTTGTTGCCTTCGGCCAGCCACACCAGGGCGAAGGCGTCGCCACCGATACCGTTACCGCTGGGCTCGACCACGCTCAAAACGGCTGCCGTCGCGATGGCGGCATCGATCGCGTTGCCGCCCTGAGCCAGCATATCCCGCCCGGCCTGACTGGCCTGCGGCTGTGACGCAGCGACCATGCCGCGGCTGGCGTACGTGGCGCTACGGCGCGAAGTATAGGGTGTCGCATCGGAATACGGGGAGGCAAACGTCGTCATGCGGGCTCCTATGACTTGTTTAGGTCTGATTGAAAGGTATCTGATTGAGCGGAATTCTGCCGTGACGTCGAGCGTGCTTCAGGCGTGGTATGACCCAGGCCAATACCACTCAGCACGTAGAACAACGAGAACACGATGGCGCCGTAGCACAGGATGGCGTAGACGAAGAAATCCGCCGTGGCGACACCCAGGGTTGCTGCGGTAAAGGCACCGGTCACCCCCCAAGGGATCAGCGGTGAGAGAGTCGTGCCGGTATCCTCAAGGATCCGCGAGAGATTCTTCGTCGGGGTGCCGCTATTAGCCACTAGTGGTCGTAGCAGTGGCCCTAACAGTGAAAACGTGACGTAGTAGCTGCCGGTCAGCAAAAAGGCGAGGCTGTGCAGCCCCATGGCGCTGCCGAGCACTTGTCGACGACCGGCATGACGCTTGTCGAGCATCCTGATGGCGGCATCGAGTGTGCCAGCGCTCTTGAAAGGCGTTCCCAGCACGGCAGCGGCGATCAGTACGGCGACCGTAGACATCATGCTCTGCAGACCGCCCCGCGTCAGCATGCTATCGACCATGTCGACACCAGTATCGGAACTGTAACCACCACTCATGGCTTGCCCAATATCGGTAAGGCTCGCGCCTTGTAGTATCGAAGCAATGACAGCACCGCAGACGATTCCGACGACGAAAGAAGGCAGCACCGGCTTTTTCAGGAGGATGCAGATGAAGACGATGACGGGAGGCAGGAAGGTTATCGGATGCGTGCTGAAAACCTCGTGAAGGGTCCCCACGAGTACGGTGGTCTGATCGGTAGTACCGGCTTGCGTGCCACTGATGCCGCTCCCTAGCCAGGCGTAAACGACTAGGGCGATGAGATAGGCTGGTAGGGTAGAGTAAAGCATATGCCTGATGTGAGTGACGATGTTGACCTCGCACACAGCAGCGGCCATGACGGTCGTGTCAGACAGCGGTGACAGCTTGTCGCCGAAGAATGTGCCGGTAACGATAGCGCCAGCGGCCCAGGCAAGCGGAACGTCGAGACCGACGGCGACTCCCATCAGTGCTACGCCGATGGTGCTCAGTGTGCCCCAGGAAGTGCCGGCCATGACCGACATCAATGAGCAAGATAGGCAAGCCACAACGAGAAAAAGTGCGGGCGAGAGCAGCTCAAGGCCGAGTGTTACCATGGCCGGAATGGTGCCTGATAGCATCCATACGCCCACCATCATGCCGACGCAGATCAAGATCAGGATTGGAATCAGCATCGCCTGGATGCCCTGAAGCAGGTCGGCTTCGAGGCGTGACCAGGGAATGCCCCATATGAGGCATAGCGTGATGGCGAGGCTGCCGGCAACGATAAGCGCAACCGCGGTCGGTATGTCCAGCCACATGATAGCCGCGAGCAGGCTGCCGATAGCCACGCAGAGTAGGACGAGATGACGCATACCGCTCTGCTGGGGTGCTGCGGGTGACGCATCTGGGCTCGAATGGGACATAAGAATTCCTCGCAAGCAACGTTTATCGTTATTGTGCTCAGTGATCCGACTATCGCTGAAAATCGGGTATTATTTCGATTTTTTATAGATAATCGATTTTTTACTATGGCGTCGGACTCTCGTGCAGGTCAAGGCCTGAGTCGACAAGATCATGAGTTTCCATCACTGCATTAGAAGGTCAGGATTTATGGGAGCTGAGGTATCCTCCGCCAATACGGCGGCCAATCGGTTATACGTGGCGTTGAAGCGCGACCTGATCGACGGTCGTTTTGCCGCCGGTCAGAAACTGGCCATTACCACGCTCAAACAACGTTACCGCGTCGGACTCAGTCCCTTGCGCGAGGCGCTCAACCGGCTAGCGGCCTACGGTCTGCTGGAGCAGGAAAACCAGCGTGGCTTTCGAGTTCCCGCACTGAAGCGTACGGAGCTGGATGATATTGCTGATCTACGCCGGCGTTTCGAGGGGCAAGCGCTGGAGCAGGCGCTCGAGAACGGTGGCGACGAGTGGGAAGCGGAGTTGCTGGCAGCTTTCCACCGGCTCAAGCGCGCCGATGAGGCGCCGGGGCAACTCGAGCATTGGGAGCAGATGCACCTGCAATTCCATCGTCATTTACTCGAACCCTGTGGCTCGCCGTGGCTGGTGCGGTTCATCGAACAGCTGCACGATCAGTTCGATCGCTATCGCCGCATGGCGCCCGCCAACGACGCCGTGCGAGCGACCCTCAACGAGCAGCATGGCCAACTGGTCGATCTGGCGTTGGAGCGTGATATCGCAGCCGCGCGGATGTTGCTCGAAGAGCACATACGGCTCTCTTACGAGGTGGCGCAGGGGGCTTGCTACGAGAACCGGATGAGCGAAGGCGGAGGTGGAAATACCTAGGGGCCAATGACGATGAACGATCCCGATAGCACGATCAGAGGCGCACGAGGGCCCCTTTGAGGCGCCGTTCGAGCGCTGCCAGCGAGACGCTGTCATCCATCGGCCAGGCCAGTATCAAACGCGCGCCTTGGCTGTCGTACTCGGCATTGGTAACGGCAATATCGCGTTCGGTCAGCCAGTGGCGGGTTTCCGCCTCGTTGCTGAAATTGACTTGAATCTTCACCGTACGACGTTCGGTGAATTCGCGCCGGGGTAGGGTATCGAGCGCCTTGAGCACGGCCTGGGTATAGGCGCGCACCAGCCCGCCTGTGCCCAGTTTGGTGCCGCCGAAGTAGCGTATGACTACGGCGCCGATCTGGCCCATGCCGCTGCCTTCCAGCGCCTGAAACATCGGCCGGCCCGCGGTGCCGCCGGGCTCGCCGTCATCAGAGAAGCCAATCGCGACCTGCTCGCCCGGAGCGCCGGCAATGAACGCGGAACAGTGATGGCTGGCGTTAGGATGGGCGGTGCGCGCTTCGTTCAGTAGTGCGTCGAAGGCGGCGTTATCGGGTGCGTGCCCGAGCCAGCAGATGAAACGGCTCTTCTCGATCTCGATGGTATGGGCGTGTCGCTCACGCATGGCAAGATCGGGAATCGAGTAACGCATCAGGCGGCTTGAGGGGGATTGCGCATCACGCCCATGACCAGACCGAGTACCTGAACGTCTTCGTTTTTCAGAAAGATCGGCGGCATGCTGTCGTTAGCGGGCTGCAGTCGGACGCCGGACTTTTCGATGAACAGCTTCTTCAGCGTCACTTCCTGGTCATTGATCAGCACCACTGCAGTCTCGCCGTTTTGGGCCGATTCGTAGCGCTCGATGATGATCACATCGCCATCGAAGATGTTGCTGTCGATCATCGAGTCGCCGCGCACGCGCAGCGCGTAGGTGTTGCGGCGGACCAGCTTGGCGGGAACGTGAACCGTGGCATTGTCGAGGCAGGCTTCCATCGGCAGGCCGGCGGCAACCTGCCCGAGTAGCGGAATTTCGACCATATCGGTAGCGTCGATGGGCTCCCAGTTGCCGTCGATCAGCGGCAGATTCGGCTGGCGCTGTAGATAGCTCGGTGCGGCGTTTGTCATCGTCTTCTCCCGAGGTGATGTCGCCATCATAGCAAGGCAAGCGGCGGCGGCAAGTCGATACACTTACTTCACATTCTCCCTTCCCGTCACATCCTTACCCATGTGTCGCCTGGACCGCGCATACTCGCCGGGTGATTTGCCGCGTACGCTGACCCTGAATGATGCTCGGGCGATGACTGGCTCGATGATGCCGACGTGAACGATTCGACGACATCGACGCTGGATATCGATCACGTGGTGCCTTAGGCTCTGCCGAACCTGCCGTGGCGGGCCGTCTTGGCTGACGGCGCGTCGCCGCATCATCGGTTCAGGAGCTTCTATCACCGCATGCGCCTCAAGTCCATCAAACTGGCTGGCTTCAAGTCGTTCGTCGATCCGGTGACGGTACCGTTCGACGGCAACATGACCGCCATCGTCGGACCCAACGGCTGCGGCAAATCCAATGTCATCGACGCCGTGCGCTGGGTGATGGGCGAGTCCTCCGCCAAGACCCTGCGCGGCGAGTCGATGACCGATGTCATCTTCAACGGCTCCACTGGCCGATCCCCCATCGGCCTGGCCTCCGTCGAGCTGATCTTCGACAATCGCGACGGCGATCTCGGCGGCGCCTACGCCAGCTACAACGAGATCGCGGTCAAGCGCCAGGTTACCCGCGAGGCGCAGTCCAGCTACTTTCTCAATGGCCAGAAATGCCGCCGCCGGGACATCGCCGACATCTTCCTGGGAACCGGCCTCGGCCCGCGTTCCTACGCGATCATCGGTCAGGGCATGATCTCGAGGCTGGTCGAGGCGCGTCCGGAAGAACTGCGCAATACGCTGGAAGAGGCAGCGGGGATCTCCAAGTACAAGGAGCGTCGCCGGGAGACCGAAAATCGTCTGCGGCGGACCCAGGAGAATCTCGAGCGCCTCGACGATATTCGCGAGGAGCTCGACAAGCAGCTCGATCGGCTCAAGCGCCAGGCCGAGGCCGCACGGCGTTATCGCACCTTGAAAGCGGAAGAACATCGCCTGCGCGGCGAGCTGGCGGTGCTGCGGGAACGAGCGTTGCGCAGCCAGCAGCGCGAGGAAGAGACGCGCGTGCGCGACTACGAGATTCAGGTCGAGCGCGAGATCCTCGGACAACGTCAATGTGAAACGCGGCTGGCGGAGGGCCGTGAGACGCACGACGTCGTGGCCGCCGAACTGGAAACGCTTCAGGCCGCGTTCTACGAGACCGGTGCCGACATCGCTCGGCGGGAACAGTCTCTCGAACATGCCAGGCAGCGCGAACAACAGCTTTCCGGGGACCTCGACAGCGCCCAGCGCGAGCGGGATTCGCTGGCGCAGCTGGTCGAGCAGGACGAGGCGCGCCGTGAAGAGCTGGATGCTCGGCTCGAAACGCTGCTGCCCGACGCCGAGATCGCGGACGAGGCGCTGCTGACGTTGGAAAGTCAGCTCGAGGAAGCGGAAGCGGCGGCGCAGGAGGCCCAGCAGCAGTGGGAGGCGTTCAGCGAGCGGGATCGGGACGCCCGCCATCGGGCCGAGCGCGAGCAGGAGACGATTCAGCGCCTCGAGCGCCAGCTCGAGGAACTGATCCGAGAGCTGGAACGTCGTCGACAGCAGCGCTCTGAACTGCCGGACGTCAGTGATCTGGGGGAGGAGCGGGAGACGATTCAGGGGACGCTGACGGTGCTGGACGAGCGGCAGCAGACGCTGGAGATTCGCCGCGAAGAGCGTCAGCAATCACGTGAGCGCGCTCGTGAAGCTCAGGCCGAAGCGCAGGCGGCTCGAGATAGTGAACGTGAGCGCCAGCACCGTTGCCAGGGTGAAATCGCGTCGCTCGAGGCGCTGATCGATGCAGCGCTGGACGATAAAGACGCCAGCCTTGCCGAGCATCTCGAGGGTCATCCGCTGGGCAGTGCCCCGCGAGTCGCCGAGCGTCTCGAGGTGGAAGCCGGTTGGGAGCGCACCGTGGCCTGGGTGCTCGGACCCTGGCTCAAGGCGCGCTTGGCCGATCCGGATACGGCTCGCGAGCCGCTGGAATCACTCACCAGCGGTGAGTTGCCGGTGGCGTCAGCTCAGGCCGCGGATGCCGCGCCGGCGCAGTCACTGGGGGCCAGGGTCGAGGGCGCCGGCGCGCTGTCGACGCTGTTGTCGGCGATTCAGTGCGTCGACGACACCGCAGTGGCCTGGCAAATGGCTGCTGATCTTCCCGAGGGGCAGAGTGTGATCACCAGGGATGGCTTGTGGCTGGGGCGAGGCTGGGCCAGGCGTCTGGGCCGGGACGACGCCAACGCGGACAGCGTGTTGCTACAACGTCAGCGACGCGACGCGTTGATTGATGAGCTCGCGGCGCTCGAGGCTACGCTGGTCGAGCGCGAGACGCAGATCGTTCACTGGCAGGCCGAGGCCGGTGCCAGCGAAGCGGCACTGGAATCCCTGCTGCAAGAAGAGCGCGAGCTCGGCCAGCAGCGCCAAGCGCAGTCGACGCAGCTGGCCACGCTGGAAAGCCGGCTGGAGCATGTCACGTCCCGTGCCCGCGAGTTCGATGCCGAGCAAGCGCAGGGGCAGGATCGGCATGCGACACAGACGCTGGAGCTAGAAAATACGCGCGAGCGCTGGCAGCATGCGCTCGATCAGGTCGAGGCCAATAGCATCGAGCGTGACGCGCTGCAGGCAGCCCGTGAACAGAGCCAATCTCGACTGGCGGAGCTTCGTCAGCAACAGCAGCAGACACGTCAGACTCAGCAGCAGTTGGCGCTCGAGCGTCAGCGTCTTGAGGCGCAGCGTGGCGAGCTTCAGCAGCAGGCCGAGCGCAGCCGGGAGCAGCTATCGCGTCTTGACGAGCGCTGCGAGCTGTTGCGAGAGCAGCGCGAAACCCTGCATGAACCCGGCGACGAGCAGCGTGAACGCCTGGCCCAGCTGCTCGAGACGCGATCGCAGCAGGAAAACGCGCTCAACCGATGCCGGGATCGCGCCAATCAGATCGGCGAGACGCTGCGCCAGACAGAGAACGATCGTCAGCAGCACGAACGCAATCTTGAAGGACTTCGTCAGCGGCTGCAGGAAGCCAGGATGCAAATGCAGGCGCTAACCCTCAAGGCGGATGCGCAGCAAGAGTCGCTGACGGAACAGCAACAGGATGTGCAGGCATTACAGGAAAACCTCGATCCCAATGCGACCGAATCCGCCTGGCAGACCCGTCTGGAAGAGGCCGGCGAGCGCATACGCCGGCTCGGTGCCATCAACCTGGCGGCGATCGAGGAGTACGAACAGCAGGCCGAGCGCCGCGATTACCTCGAAGCCCAGCACGCCGAACTGCGTGAGGCGATCGACACGCTGGAACGTGCGATCAAGCGTATCGATCAAGAGACGCGGACCCGTTTCAAGCAGACTTTCGAGCAAGTGAACCAGGGTCTGATGGCACTTTTTCCACGAGTCTTCGGCGGTGGGGCCGCGTGGTTGACGCTCACGGGGGAGGATTTGCTGGAGACGGGAGTGGCGATCATGGCACGTCCCCCCGGCAAGAAAAACAGCACCATTCATTTGCTCTCGGGGGGAGAGAAAGCGCTGACGGCATTGTCGTTGGTGTTTGCCATCTTCCAGCTCAATCCAGCCCCTTTTTGCATGCTCGACGAAGTCGACGCGCCACTCGACGATGCGAACGTGGGGCGCTATGCGAAGCTCGTCAAGGAAATGTCCGAGAGCGTGCAGTTCATCTTCATCACGCATAACAAAATTGCGATGGAAGCTGCCGAGCGATTGATGGGAGTGACCATGCAGGAGCCTGGCGTATCCCGTCTGGTATCCGTGGGTGTGGATGAAGCGGCATCGATGGCTGAAGCGTCCTGATGTTGTCGAAAATAGCCAAACCGGCTAACGACGTAATAGGATGTCTCACATGGGATGGAATTGAAGGGTGATTGCTGATGGGAAAAACTTCGCTTGACAAAGAAAAGAAGTAGCCCATTTTTGACAAATCACGCTATGCTAGTGTCAACATGCCGTGAGCATGTTGTCCTCTTCCAGCATAGTGGCACCGCGAACAGGCAAGACGACCCATGGAACTAAGAGAGTGGCTGATCATCCTGGGGCTGGTTTTGGTGGCGACCATCGTGATCGATGGCTTCCGTCGCCTGCAGCGCCAACGTCGGGTTCCGCGCCTAGATCAGGCGATCGGAAACAGTGAAACTGACGACGGATCCGAGGTGGATCCGGAACAGGCGGCCCGCGAGGCCGAGGTCAACTGGGAACTGCCCAATGGAGGGGCGCGTGTCTTACGTCCGGCGACGTTCGAACGCAGCGGCAATGGTTTGGAGCCGGTCAGGCCTTCCGAACCCAAACGCCAGGAGCGAATCCCGAAAGAGGAGCTGCAGAGCAGTATTCTCGATCGTGGAACGCGATCCTCGTATGCCGACATGCCGCACGATGTCGAAAAGCGGTACAACGTCGACGTGCAGCAAAAGTTCAAGAATGCCGTTCGTGCCGGTGCCAAGCGTGTCAGTGATTCGGCTCATCGTCTGAGTCACAAGCGCGACGACGCCAAGCGCGAAGCTGAAGAGGCGCGGGTCCGAAAAGCGGAGCGTCACGAAGAGCCGCATCTAGCCTCTCAAGAAGATGCCGCTGTAGCCGCGCACTCGAACCGCCTGCAGATCACGACGCTGGTGCCGCAGGATGTCGACCCGATGTCATATGACAATGAGCGCGTGCCTAATGAGACGAACCCGGCCGATCAGCCAGAGTCGAGCTCAGCGGATCGGCGTGCCGAGCCGGAAATGTCCGATCGGTCTTCGGCGTCGGTCGAGGATGCCGATATTGCGCCGCGTCATGACGTGGTGACGCAGCACCCTGCGGTCGAGCGTGCCAAACGTCATCATGTGAGCGCTGCGCGTGCCCGCGAGACTCTAGCGCATTCTGACGAGATCATCGTCATCAGTGTGTTGGCCAGGACCGAGGACGGCTTCGACGGCGCCGATCTGCTCAACTTGATGCTGGCTTGCGGTCTGCGTTTCAGCGAGATGGGTATTTTCCATCGCTACGAGACCGAAGCCGATGATAGCGAGCTGCAGTTCTCGATGGTCAACGTGGTCAAGCCGGGCGTCTTCGATCTCGATAACATGCAGGAGATCGTGACACCGGGCGTGACATTCCTGATGCCGCTACCGGGCGCCAACGACACGGCGGCCGCTTTCGAAGCGATGCTGGAAACCGCCATGGTGCTGGTGCGCAATCTCGGTGGTGAGCTCAAGGATGAAAATCATAGCGTGATGACCGCCCAGACGATCGAGTTCGCGCGTCAGCGTGTGCAGGAGTTCGAACGTCGCCATCGGTTGCATCGCTATCAAGCCAATTGATTCGACTCGATCGGATCGAACAACACCGAACCGAACGACGGGGCCCTGGCGGCCCCGTCGTCGTTTTCGTCTTTCGTCATCGCGGGCGCTACGGCAGCCGCGACCGGCATCCGCTACAATGCGTACCACATTTGTGCAGCGATCGAATCGAGCGTCATGAGCCAGATCCCCCAAGCGGTCCTCGAGCGGGCCGATGCCCTGCGCCAGCAGTTGGACGATGCCAACTACCACTACTACGTCGAAGATCAGCCGCAGATCCCGGACGCCGAGTACGACAAGCTGCTGCGCGAGCTGCAGTCTTTGGAAGCTGATCATCCCGAGTTGGTGACGCCGGATTCGCCGACGCAGCGAGTCGGCGCGTTACCGGCCGAGCGCTTTCGGGAAGTAACGCATGCGGTGCCCATGCTGTCGCTCGACAACGCCTTTAGCGAGGAGGAACTCGAGGCGTTCGTCAAACGTGTTGCCGATAAGCTCGAAAGCGATGGCGAGACACTCAGGTTCTGCTGTGAGCCCAAGCTCGATGGCTTGGCGGTGTCGCTGGTCTACGAGAACGGTCGACTAGTCCAGGGCGCGACGCGCGGTGACGGACGCACCGGCGAAGACGTCACGATGAATTTGCGTACGCTCCACTCCATTCCTCTCAAGTTGCGCGGCAAGTCAGTACCGCCCCTGATCGAAGTGCGCGGCGAAGTCTATATGCGCCACTCGGGCTTCGAAGCGATGAACGACCGAGCGCGCGACAATGGCGACAAGGTCTTCGCCAATCCGCGTAACGCCGCAGCCGGCAGTTTGCGTCAGTTGGACTCCTCGATCGCTGCCAAGCGGCCGCTGGAATTCTGCGCCTATCAGGTTGCCCGGCTCGAAGGCGACGATAGCGCGCAGTCCCACTCGGATTATCTGAAACGGTTGCGAGCGCTGGGCTTTCGCACCAGCCCGCTGCTCGACGTCGTCGAGGGCGCCAGCGGTGTCGTCGCGTTCTGTCACTCGCTGGGGGAGCGTCGAGAAGGGCTCGATTACGATATCGATGGCGCCGTACTGAAAGTCGACAGCCTGCGCGACCAGCGTGAACTGGGCTTCGTTTCCCGTGCGCCACGCTGGGCCATTGCCTACAAATATCCGGCCCAGGAACAGACCACGACGCTCAACGACGTAACGTTTCAGGTCGGCCGCGTCGGCACGCTAACGCCGGTGGCCAAGCTGGAGCCGGTGCAGGTCGCCGGCGTGACGGTATCCAACGCCACGCTGCACAACATGGATGAGGTCGAACGGCTCGGGGTGCGCATCGGCGATACCGTCATCGTACGGCGTGCCGGCGACGTCATTCCCCAGATCGTGGGGGTCGTCGAGTCACGGCGTCCGGCCGAGACCCGCGCCATCGAGATGCCCGCCCAATGCCCGGTCTGCGGCTCTCAGATCGAGCGGCTCGAAGGCGAAGTGGCGGCACGCTGTTCCGGCGGCCTTTACTGCCCGGCGCAGCGTAAGGAGGCGCTGAAGCATTTCGCCAGCCGGCGTGCGCTGGATATCGACGGCCTCGGCGAGAAGTTGATCGATCTGTTGGTCGAGCGCGAATGGGTCAAGACACCGGCGGATCTGTTCCGACTCAAGGCCGAGCAGCTCGCCGAACTCCCTCGGCTGGCGCAGAAATCCGCCAACAATCTCGTCCATTCGCTCGATGCGGCCAAACGGACGACGCTTGCGCGTTTCGTCTACGCCATCGGCATCCGTGAAGTGGGCGAAGCCACCGCGGCCAGCCTGGCTCGCCACTTCGGCGCGCTCCAGACGCTGCGTGAGGCGTCGTTGGAAGCATTGAAGGCCGTCGATGACGTCGGTCCCGTGGTTGCTCACCATATCCATACCTTTTTCCGGCAAGCGCACAATCAGGAGACGCTGGACGATCTGCTGGCAGTAGGTGTGACTTGGGAGGAAGCGGCGATCGGCGACCGGCCACAGCCGCTGGTAGGACAGACATGGGTTTTGACCGGTAGCCTGGAGGGGATGACCCGCGACGAGGGCAAAGAGCGCCTGCAGGCCCTCGGTGCCAAGGTCGCCGGCAGCGTGTCGAAGAAGACCGCGACGGTCGTTGCCGGCCCTGGCGCCGGTAGTAAGCTGGCCAAGGCCGAAGAGCTGGGCGTCGATGTGATCGACGAAGCGACGTTCATCGAGCGACTGAAAGAGTGGGAGGCGGAAACATGAGTGGACGTTTCATCGAGATTCCGCACCGTATGCTGCCCGCGGAGACGCTGGATGCACTGCTCGAGGCCTTCGTCACGCGTCAGGGCTACGACACCACCGATGTGGCAACGGACATGCATGACTGGGTGCGCGATCTCAAGCGCCAGCTAGAACGCAGCGAATTGTTGATTGTGCACGACCTGCAGACCGAGAGTACCGAAGTGATGACGCTGGCCCAGTGGCGCGGCTTCGGTCGTGAGCTTGCCGATGACGAGGAAGAGGGCTGAGCGAGCGTGCCAGGCCACCTGGAGAGACAAAAACGGCGCCCCGTTTCGAACGGGGCGCCGTTTTTTGATAGGCCTCTATCTAGGGCCTGTTGACGTTTCACGAGAGGGGTGTTGCTGAATAAGAGCAAACCCGCAGAATTGAGGTTCCTACACCGACACTCTGCGAGTCTGCAATGCCCCGATTCATGCTCAGTGACGAGCTCTGGTCGAAGCTGGAGAAAATTCTGATTCAACAGGCCATCTATCGCAAGCCTGATCTGCGAATGACGGTGGAAGGCATCCTCTACCGGATGCGCGTGGGCTGCCCGTGGC